>JAABUX010000110.1_pt1 | contig 142338 bp, 122 predicted proteins | sample 5561851 | NCBI WGS metagenome assembly JAABUX01 (sample SAMN10711883, study PRJNA513361) | rock metagenome | isolation source: Antarctica rocks | place: Antarctica: Victoria Land, Richard Nunatak red sandstone | collected 2016-01-03
TCGACGCTATAGTCGCTCCCGAAAAGCTTTTCGCCGACGAAGCCCGCCGCCCGCGCTTGCGCGAGCGCCGCCATGAAGATTTCATAGCCGCGTTGGAATTCGCCACGGATATAGATGAACGCGTGCTGCGAGCCGATCGCGTACGTCCCGATCAACATGCCCTCGAGCACTTGATGCGGCGTCTCCTCGAGCAGCATGTGATCCTTAAACGTGCCGGGTTCGGCTTCGTCGCAATTGCAGACCATATAGCGCGGACGGCCGTTAGCGGGGAGAAACGACCACTTCTTGCCCGTCGGAAAACCAGCGCCGCCCCGGCCACGCAAGCCGCTTTTATTCGTAACGTCCTGCACCTGGGCGGGCGTCAGCTCGCGTACGGCGCGCCGCCATTGCTCGTAACCGCCGCGCGCGCGATACGTCGCGATATCGCGCAGATCCACCTCACCGATACCGTCGGTAAGAACTTTCGTGACCGGCATGTTTTTAATGCTCGCTTTTCGAGGGAGGGGCGGAAAGTCGCGCGGCGCCGTCGGCGACGAGCCGTTCGCTCGTCGGCCGGACGTCGATGGGGTAGGGATCCTTGGCGAGACGTTCGATCATACGCACGCCGCTTGGGTCGCCCAGGCCGCCCGTATTATTTGGGTCGGAAACGCCCTGCGCGCCCGGCGACTTGAGCTTCGCCTCCTGTGAGACGTGCCAATCCGCAGCCGGCGGTCCGGATTGCGGCAGCGCCGGTACGTCGTAGGTACCGGCGCGCATTGCCTCGAGCATCGCGTCGACTTTTTGCGGCGTTAAGTCGTAAACGAACTCGAGGTTGACCTGCATGCACGGGGCGCGATCGCACGCCGCCAAACACTCCGCTTCTTCGTAGGAAAACAATCCGTCGTCGGTCGTCTGCAGGTGGCCGATGCCGAGTTGCGCGCGGAAGTGGCGCATGACCTCGCCCGCGCCGTTGATGATGCACGAGAGGTTGCGGCACGGCTGGAGCATATAGCGGCCGACCCGCTTGCGATGAAAGAGCGTGTAGAACGACGCGGTCGACTCGACGACCGACAGCGGCTCGTCGATCCACGCGGCACACTGTGCGAGCGCTTCGGGCGAAACCCAACCTTCGGCGTTTTGGAACGCATGGAGGATCGGCAGCAAGGCGCTGCGCGCTTGGCCCGCCGGGTACTGCGCGATGAGATGCTGCGCTTGCGATTCGACGCGCGCGGCGATCGCGGCGAAGTCGCTAGCGGCCCCCCGGGGGGTCGTCGCCATCAGCGATCGACCTCGCCGAAAACGGGATCGAGCGAGCCGATCATCACGACGGCATCCGCGATGAGATTGCCCGGTGCCATCAACTTCAGCGCTTGCAAATTGTAGAGCGATGCCGGGCGCGTACGCACGCGCCATGGCCGGTTATCGCCGGTCGACACGAGGTAATACGCGAGTTCGCCGCGAGGCGATTCGATCGCTTGGTAGACGTCGCCCGGCGGGACGCGAAACGATTCGCTGACGATTTTGAAGTGGTGGATCAGCGCTTCCATCGAAAGGGCGATCGTTTCTTTCGCGGGCTGCGCGATCTTGGGATCGTCGACCATGATCGGACCGGCCCCCTCGAGCCGTCGACGCGTCTGCCGGATGATGCGCATCGATTCGTCCATCTCGTCGAGCCGCACGAGAAAGCGCGCGTACGCATCCCCTTCGGTGCGCGTCGGCACGTCGAACTCATAGGTCTCGTAGCCGCTGTACGGAAACGCCTTGCGAACGTCGTAGGCGACGCCGCTGCCGCGCAGGGACGGACCCGTGAGCGCCCACGCCACGGCATCTTCTGCCGAGATGACGCCGACGTCGATCATGCGATCGCGCAGGATCGGATTGTTCTGCAGCAAGGTCCGCAGTTCGCGCATCCGCACGGGGAACTTTTCGATCAGCCGGTCGAGTTGCGCGAGGAATCCGGCCGGTAAATCGCCGTTGACGCCGCCGACTCGCAAGTAATTCGGATGCATACGCGCACCGCCGGAAACTTCGATCAAGTCCAAAATATCTTCGCGTATATCGAACGTATAGAAGAACGTCGAGATGGCGCCGAGATCGATGCCGCCGGTGCCGAGCCAAACGCAATGCGAGGCGATGCGCGAGAGTTCGCAGAGCAGCACGCGAATGACCGACGCCCGCTCGGGAATCCGGTCCGTAATGCCGAGCAGCTTTTCGACGGCGAGATCGTAACAGAGCGCGTTGCCGAGCGGATTGAGATAATCCATGCGCTCGATGCCGGTGGAGGCCTGCGTCCAGAAGAGGTTTTCGCACGTCTTCTCAATGCCGGTATGGAGATAGCCGATCTCCATCTCCAGCTTTTCGACGACCTCACCCGAGAGCTCGACGACGACTTGCAGCACGCCGTGCGTCGAGGGATGCTGCGGTCCCATCGAAAGCGTCATCGTATTTCCGACGCGCTCGACGACATCCATCGTCAGCGGTGCTTCGGCGCTGCTCACTTCGGCTCTCCGTCGCGCATCCGGGCGATTTGTTTTTGCAACGCGGCCGCAACCTTACCCGACGGAGGCGTCCCGGCGGGCACGTTGCTCTTCGAGGCGAACGCCGGCCGCGGCGTCGCTGCGCGAACCGGTCCGCGCAGCGGATAATCTTTGCGCAGCGGGTGACCTTCCCAGTCGTCGGGCATCTGCACGCGCCGCAGATCCGGGTGGCCGGTAAACGTGACGCCGAAGAGATCGAAGATTTCGCGCTCCGCCCAGTCCGCGCTCGGCCAGAGCGCCACGACCGACGGGATCGCTTCTCCGAGTTCGCTGCCGACGAGCACGCGCACGCGGCGCGGCGTAGCGATGTCGGCTACGCTCGCCGCGCCCGTGGGCAACGCGAGGAGGTGATACACGATATCGAAGCGCGGCGCGCGCTTGAGATAATCGACGCCGCCGATATCGAGCAGCATCGAGCAGCCCCGCGCGCGCAGCGCCACGAGCGTCTCGTAAAGTGCGTCCGATCCGACGCGCAGAATTTCGGCGTCGTCGATAGCGGGGCGCAGGGCAGTGGGGTCGAGCGCGGTTCCGGCGATCGACGGAGCTTGCGGACTCGGCATCGGCTAGCTGCGCACCAAGACACCGCCGCGGCCGCCTTGCCGAATCTGCGCTTGGATCAAATTGACCGCATAGAGCAGACCGTCGGGGGTCGGCGGACAGCCCGGCACGTACACGTCGACCGGGACGATCGTATCGACGCCCTGCACGATCGCGTAATTATCGAACATGCCGCCCGAACTCGCGCACGCGCCCATGGAGATGACCCATTTTGGATCGGCCATCTGGTCGTAGAGCCGTTTGATGATCGGCGCCATTTTTTGCGCGACGCGGCCCGAGACGATCATGAGATCCGCTTGGCGCGGCGACGCGCGAAAGACTTCGGATCCGAAACGCGCGATATCGTAGGTCGAATTCGTCACCGACATCATCTCGATCGCACAACACGCCAGGCCCATCGTCAGCGGCCACACCGACGAACTCTGCGCCCAACGCGCGACGTCGTCTAATTTTCCCAACAGGAATTCGCCCTGCATTACCGCCACTGAAAACCGCCCTTTCGCCACACGTACGCGTATCCGATGCCGAGCACGACGACGAAAACGATCATCTCGAGGAGGCCGAACGTGCGCAGCGCATGCATTTGCACCGCCCACGGATAAAACGATGCTGCTTCCACGTCGAACACGACGAACAGCATCGCGATGAGGTAGAAACGGACGGGAAACCGGCCGCTGACATCGGAGGTCGGCTCGACGCCGCACTCGTAGGCTTCTGATTTGACGGCATTGGGCTTCTTTTTCGCTGCGAGCCCGGGCACGATGCTAAACGCGAGAGCGAAGAGCAGAGCGACACCGAGAAAGATACCGACTGGGGCGTAGGGATTCATGTTCTCCGAGAGTTTCGCGAGGGGCGGGGTGGTCCTCCGCCGTACCGAATACGACGCTTCGACATATGTTGCATAGACTGCTTTCGCCCCGGCTCCATCGCGCGCGCGGCCCACTGATCCTCTTCGGCGCCTGCCTCATCGCGATGGCTGCCTTGGCAGGCTGTGCGAATCCGAACTTCATCGGCATTCAAGATTTCGGAACCATTTACGGCAACGTGGTCGATACCGCCGGCAAGCCGATCGGCGGCGCCCTCGTCAGCGCGACCGGAAGCGCGAGTACCTTTCGCAGCAACGGCGACGGCTCGTTCCGCCTGCCGCAAGTATCGATCGGGACGCAGAACGTCAACGTCTCGGCGCCGGGCTACGGACCGCCCGCGGCTCCCGTGAGCGTGCTCGTCGTAAAGAACGTCGATACGTCGGTCGGCAACATCACGCTTCCCTCGACCACGAGCGCGCCGCCCCGCTAGGCGGCCGATGGATGTTGGGTACCGCGTCGCCGCCGTCGCGGTCGGCGCGGCGCTCGTCGTCTTCAACCTCCTGGACGTCTTTCAGGCGGTCGTTCTCCCGCGCGCCGCCGGCGTGCGCTACCGGATCAGCGCGCTGCTCGTTCGCGCGACCTGGCCGCTGTGGGCGCGCTACGGCATGCGCATCGACGACTCCGACGCGCGCGAAGACTTCCTCGGCGCCTACGGGGCCATCGCACTCGTCGGCTTCCTTGCCGTATGGGGTCTCGGGCTCATCTTCGGCTACGGCCTGATCGTTTTCGGTTTGCGCGCCGACATCCACCCGGTGCCGAATTTCGGCGATGCCGTCTACTTCGCGGGCGTCTCGTTCTTGACGATCGGGTACGGCGACTTCACGCCGACCGGCGGCGCGGCGCGCGTCGTCGGGCTGCTCGCAGGCGCCAGCGGGTTTTCCGTCGTCGCGATCGTCACCGCGTTTCTCTTCCAAGTCTTCGGGGCGTTCCAAGCGCGCGAGGTTTTCGTCATCACCTTCGGAACGCGCGCGGGCGCGCCGCCCTCGGGACTCACGCTACTGGAAACGTACCGGCGTTTGCGGATCGAGGATCATTTGCCCGACGTCTTCGAGCGCGGGATGGTGTGGGCCGCGGCGGTCCTCGAGAGCCACCTCTCGTACCCGATTCTGGCGTTTTTCCGCTCGTCGCACGATTACGAATCGTGGGTCGCGGCGCTCGGCGGCTTGCTCGATGCGGCGACGTTACGCCTGACCGTCGTTGCGAACGACGCGCCGGGCCACGCGGAGCTCTTCAGCACGCTCGGCCGCCATCTCGTACACGATCTCGGGCAGTACTTCGAGCTGGAAGGGCCGGCCGGCCCCGGCGTGGAGCGGCACGAGTTCGAGACGGCCCGCGCGCGCCTCGCCGCCGCCGGCTTCTCGCTGCGCGACCCCGAGGTTGCCTGGCGCGACTTCGCCGAGCAACGGGCGACGTACGCGGGAACGCTCAACGCCATCGCCGCGTACTTCCGCATCCCGCCGGCGCAATGGGTGGGCGATCGCTCCATCTTACCGCAGCACCACGAGAACCTCGCGGGATAATGGCGGGCGCCTACGGCGCCGTCGTTCGAATCGCGACGTGGGTGCGGCGCAGAAATGCGCGCGCGACGTCGATCGGAATGCCGAAGCCGATCGCCTTCTCGTCGTCGAAACGCGATTCGGCTAGAGCGACGACAGCGCCAGTTTGCGCGTCGAAGACGGGGCCGCCGCTTTCGCCGGGAATGACGGGCAAATCCAATTCGAAAGAATCCCGGCGCATGCTCGATATGCGGCCCGCGTAGACCGACGTCTTCACGCCGAGCCGTTCGTCTGCGAATGCGTCCGGAATAGGATATCCGGCGATGCCGACTTGCATCCCGGCTTCGACCATTCGCGACGAACCGAGCCGCGCGACCGCTCGGTCCGGCGCATCGATGCGCACGAGCGCGAGATCGTTTGCGTTATCGGTTGCGAAGACGCGCGCGGGCATCGAACGTCGCTCGTCGAGCGTCGCACGTAACGTGCGCCCGCCGTGCACGACGTGTTCGACCGTTAGCACGTCGCTACCCGATGCGTCGCTTGCAACGATCACACCGCTGCCGTATGCCTCGTCGAAGCGATCCGCACGATTCTTCCCCTCGGCCGGAATCTTCATCGAAAAGAGCACGACCGACGGCTTGAGGGAACGGAACGCTCGAACGAACGGATCGCCCGGCTGCGTTTGCGCTTTCGTCGCGCAGGCCACGAGCGACGCAAGGCATGCAACCGCGATCGTCCCGCAGAGGGGTTTAGGCATCGCTCATGACGACGCGTCGAGCGCATCGAGCCGCTCCACGAGCGCGGCGCGCAACGCGTCGAGGCCCGCACCCGTCTGCGCGCTGATCGCGATCGCGCCGGCCGGCACGGAGGCGATCTCGACCCCGGGCGCATCGCTCTTGTTGAACGCGAGAATCGTCGGCTTCCCGCCGATGTCGAGATCGCGCAAGATCTCTTCGACGCTCGCGCGCTCGCGCGGCCAATCGGGGTTTGCCGCATCGAGCACGTGCACGAGGACGTCGGCGAGCTTGAGTTCTTCGAGCGTCGCGCGGAACGCCGCGACCAGTTCCTTGGGGAGTTCGGTGATGAACCCGACGGTGTCGGCGAGCCGGACGAAACGCTCCCGCGAAAGGTATACGCGACGCAAGGTCGGATCGAGCGTCGCGAAGGGTTGATTGGCGACGAATGCCGCATCGGTCGTCGCGTGCGCGAGCCGATTGAGCAGCGACGACTTGCCGACGTTGGTGTATCCCACGAGCGCGACGAGCGGAATCGCACCGGCGGGCGCACGCCGCGTTTCGCGCGAGCGGCCGACGTCGTCGAGCTCCCGGCGCAAGAGCGTGACCCGGCTCGCAATCTTACGCCGATCGACTTCCAGTTTGGTTTCGCCGGGACCGCGCGTACCCACGCCGCCGCCCAAGCGCGAGAGCGCGGCGCTGGAGCCGATGAGATTGCTCTGCATGTAGCGCAGTTGCGCCAGCTCCACTTGCAGCTTCCCTTCGCGGCTACGCGCGCGTTGGGCGAAGATATCGAGAATCACCATCGTACGATCGACGATCGGTAAGGGGATCAACTTTTCGAGGCTCGCGCGCTGCCGCGGCCGCAGATCGTTAAATACGAAGATTTTCGTAGCCCCGAGTTCTTCCGCGCGCGCGGCGATCTCGAGCGCCTTCCCGCTGCCGACGAGCGTCGAGGCGTCGACGTGCTCGAGCCGCTGGATCGTCCGCCCGACGAGCCTCGCGCCGGCCGCGACGATGAGCGCTTCGTATTCGGCGAGTTCGGGCTCGAGCGGGCGTTTGGGATCGCGCAGGTCGACTGCAACGACGTGCGCACGTTCGGCGGCGGGCGCCGCCGAAAGGCTACCGCGAGCCATGCTGCGACCGCATCGCGGCGCGCCGCGCAACGGCGCTTGCCGTAGCGCCCTGCAGAAGCGAACGAGAGAACGGCACGAGAGCGATGGGCATCTCCGCAACGTTCCCCAGGTTACGCTCGGGGCCTCGGAGGCCGAGCGAAGATGCAGCGGGCGCGACCTTAGTCGACGCGCTTGCCGACCGCGCAGAGGTCGAGCGCGAAACCGGCGACGACCAGGTATACGGGCGACGCGCGAGCCGCCAAGCGCTGCTGCGCGCGACCGAGGACGTCTGAAAACACGCGGCCCGCCGCGTACGGCGCTACGAGGCCCCAACCGACCTCTTCGCCGACGACGATCGCACGAGCGCGACTCGCAAGCAGCGCGTCCACGGCTAACGCCGCTTCCGCTTCGAGGATATCTGCGTCGAGCGCGGCCGCGTCCTCGCTCGCCGCGACGTGCCGGGACATCCGATCGGCGAGCCACGTGCCGAGCGATTCGACGAGCAGCGTTTCGCCCGGGCGCGCGGCGCGCGCGACGTCGATCAGGGTTTGCGCGTCCGGGCACGCCGTCTCGACGACGCGCCAATCCGGCGGACGCGAGGCGGCGTGGCGCGCGAGTCGCGCGGTCCATTGCGCATCGCCCGAGTCGACGCGCGCAGTCGCAACGTAAGTGACCGCGCCGCCCGACGCACGCGCGAGACTTTCGGCGAAGCGGCTTTTACCCGAGCGTGCGGGGCCGGTAACGAGCGTACATGACACGCGCTCCGCCTTGCGCGCGTAGGCGATCTGCGCCTTCGGCGCGAGGAACGCGCCTAGGGAAACTTGACGATCGTCTCGATCGCAAGCGACGACTGATGCGGCCGCCCGCTGCCCGGCGCGGCACCGCGGAACGTGAAGTTATTTCCGTCAGATGCGTCCGCGCGTATCTCGCCGCGGAACACGAGGTTGGCACTGGGCGTGTAACTCAACGTCGCCGTGTTGGAGATCTGCCGCTGCGCGATACCGGTGCGAAAACCGTTGGTATCGTGAAACGTCTCGCTGCGTAACGAAAGGCCGTAGAGCGGCGTGAATTGGTACGTCGCGTATCCCGCGAAACCGTTCCAATGCGAGGTTGCGAAGCCGGTCACGGGATCGCCGAGCTGCGTGCCGTTGTCGTAGTTCGCCAGCAGCGTCAGCGCGCTCGTCGCGTGAACGGTTAGCACGGCGTCGTAAAGCATGCGATTGGTCAAGGTCGGTGTGCTGCCGAGCGCGCTGTTGCCGCCGATCGCGAAATCGTTGCCGTTGTACGTGCCGACCGTCAACGCGTACCCAGGCGAAGGTGTCAAGAGAAGCCCGCCTTCGAAGGTTTTCTTTTTGCCGGCGAATTTCCAATCGTCCCAGCCGTTATTGGCGCCCGCAACGACCGAGATTTTTGGGTTGTACGCATACGTCAGACGCACGCCCGTGTGCGTGAACGGGATCGCTTCGCCGAAAAGATACGAGCGCGAAAAATTCGTGTTGCTCGGCGATTCGAGCACTTCGGCTCCGACGATCGTCGAGAACTTTCCCGCAAGCAGCGTGACGGGGCCGCGGGAGAATTGCAGATAGGCCTGCGTAATATTGGTGCCGGTGCGCGATTGACCGTTGGAAGCCAAGACGTCGGCATCCGTACCGAAGCTCTCTTCGATCTTCGCGCTGACGACGGGTCCGTTTAGCAGGAGCTGGATGTTGGCGTTCTGCAGGTTCGGCGTCGTATTGAAATCGTTCGCCGGCGCGAGTTGCCGGCCGCCGTTGGCATCGAAAAAGGGACCGGTCGCGCCATCGAAGATTCGGCTCGGGACGCCGTTGACGAGCCGGACCGCATCGGTCCCCGCGACGGACGTGAAGCCGAGGTCGCCGTATCCGGAAAGCGTGATCAATTTGTACGGCGTCGCCGTCGGGGCCGGTGTCGCGGCAGGCGAAGCGCTCGGCGCCGGTTTCGCACCCGCGCTCGGTGCGGCACTGGGCGCGGGCGAGGCGCTTTGCGCCGAAGCTCCGGTCAGGCACGCCCCGATGAGGGACGCCGTAAAAAGACCGGACGCGATGAGCGAGCGACTGGGCAAAGATTCTCCTTATGGGATCGCGCCCGGCCGCGACGGCGCGGCCGGTACGCGGACCGAGTGCGTATCATCCCACTAGCGCTAGCGGCAGCCTATAGCCACGTGGCGTACGCGCGCCGCTTGGATTTCGACACAACGCATAGTCGCCGTACGGCGTACGTTAGCGCGAAATCCCCGTCTTGAGATGCGCATCGCTGGAGAGCACCCAGCCGTAGTGGCCTCGATAGGGCCCGCTCACGACCTTCACCCCGAGGGCGTCTTCATCGCCCGTCCCGAACTTCGGATGGGCCACGGCCGCCACGCACGAGACCAGGAGCGCCTGCGTCCCCGGCCTGGCCAGATGCGTGTGCGCGAAAATGGAGCGCGTATCGTTCCATTGGCCGGCCGCGTAGTCGAGCATTCGCGCGCGGGAATCCCACAAAAATACGTCGGGATCGACGGCGTCGGACGCTAAGATGAGCCGGCCGCCGGCAGGCGCCGAGCATGAAGCGGCCCGGAGCGCGCTCGGGCTACCTAGCGCAGTCAGCACGGCGACGAGTACCGCGAAGAAACGCACGATCATACCTATTGCCTGCTGGAATGGAAAGGCCCGCCGCGCCGAACCAGAATAGCGCCGTTCGTGCCATCCCTCAAAGGCCTCGGCAAGCTCCTCCGGCCGCTCGGTGCGTTCGCCGGGCTCTCCGGCGCGGCGGCGCTCCTAAACCGGTCCTTGCGCGATGCGGGCTCGGTGCCGCTGGATCATATCGGCGGCACGCGTAAGCCGTGGCGCTGGCGCGACTACGATATTTTCGTCACGGAACTCGGCGAGGGTCCGCCGATCCTGCTCGTGCACGGCATTTACGCCGGTGCCTCATCGTACGAATTCCGTAAACTCGCACCGCTGCTCGCGCGCGGCCATCGCGTGATCGCCTTCGATCTCCTGGGCTGCGGCCTCTCCGAAATGCCGCCTCTAGAATATAGCGGCGAATTGTTCGTCGAACAGATCGTCGATGCGATCGGCCAACTCAGCGACGAGCCCCTGACGTTGCTCGGCAGCTCGCTCGGCGGTGCCTTCGCCATTCGCGCCGCCGTGCGGGCGCCCGATCGGGTGAAGAGCCTGGTAACGATCGCCCCGACGGGGCTCGGCATACTCGACCGCGAGCCCGCTTTGGCACAGCGCGCCTTAGGCGCGCTCTTTCGCGCTTCGGTCGCGGGCGAAGCCGCGTTCAACGGCCTCTCAACGAAAGCGTCGATCCGCTACTTTCTACGCAGTCAAAGCTACGCCGACGCGTCGTCGATCACGCCGGAGATCGTCGATCATTATTACGCCGTTACGCACCAGCAGAACGCTCGTTTCGTGCCCGCGCAATTCGTTAGCGGGGCACTCAATATGGACGTCGCTCGCGACTTGCCGTTCGTAGAAGCCCCGCTCCTGATCCTGTGGGGCGAGCGGGCGGCGGCGCCGAGCCCGGTCGGCAATGCCGAACGCTTCGTGCGGCTCGCACGCGAGGCGCGGCTCGTCACGTTTCCCGATGCAGGCCTGCTCGCGCAAGAAGAGGCACCGGGGGGCGTCGCGGATGCGATCCTCGCGTTCGTCGAGGAGACCGCCGCAGCTGCAAGAAACGCGACGGACATGGCGTCCCTGAGCGTTCCCAATATCTTCAAGAGCTACGATATTCGGGGCATCGTCCCCGAAGAACTCAGCGACGAACTCGCGTATCGCATCGGACGCGCGTTCGTCGACGAACTGCACGTCACGTCGATCGTCGTCGGACGGGACATGCGGCCCTCGGGCGAACCGCTCTTCGCGGCTTTCGCGCGCGGTGCCAACGAAGCGGGCGCGGACGTTACCGATATCGGCCTCGTCTCCACGGACGCGCTGTATTTCGCGGTCGGGAAATTCGAGTTCGCCGGCGGCGTGATGATCACGGCTTCGCACAATCCCGCGAACTACAACGGCATGAAGATGACGCGCGATAAGGCGCAGGCGATTTCGCTCGACACGGGCCTCTCCGCAATTCGCGATCGCGTCGCGAACGGCCGCTTCGAACCGCCCGCTACTAAGCCCGGCGGGGTCTCGCACCGCGACGTTCTCGACGATTTCGCGGCGCATTGCCTGACCTTCGTCCAGCCCAAGGCGATCAAACCGTTCAAAATCGCAATCGACGCCGGCAACGGCATGGCGGGGCTGACGGTACCGTACGTGTTCAAGCACCTGCCGTGCGAAGTGATTCCGCTCTTCTTCGAGCTCGACGGCACGTTTCCGAATCATCCCGCGAGCCCGATCGAACCCGAGAACATGATCGATCTGCAAAAAGCGGTGCGGGAGAACGGTTGCGATATCGGCGTCGCTTTCGACGGCGATGCCGACCGGATGTTCATCGTCGACGAGAAAGGCGAACTCATCGGGGGGGATATCGTCACGGCGCTCGTCGCGATCAATACGCTCAAGCGATTTCCCGGAAGTAAAGTTTTATACAATCTGATCTGTAGCCGCAGCGTGCCCGAAGCGATCGAAGCGGCGGGCGGTATTCCGGTGCGCTCGCAAGTCGGGCACTCGCTGATCAAGAAGACCATGCGCGAAGAGAACGTCGTTTTCGGCGGCGAGCACTCGGGCCATTTCTATTTCCGCGACAACTGGTTTGCGGATTCGGGAATGATCGCGTTCTTGCAGTGTTTGGAAGTGTTCAGCGATGCAGGGAAACCGGTTAGCGAGGTCATCGCACCGATCGATAAGCGCTCGCGTTCCGGTGAGATCAACAGCCGCGTCCACGACATCCCAAAAAAGCTAGCGGAATTACAGGCGCACTATAAAGACGCCCAGATCGATCACCTCGACGGCGTGACGATCCAATATCCGGACTGGTGGATGAACGTGCGGCCCTCCAACACCGAACCGCTCTTGCGACTCAACGTGGAGGGCGATAGTAAAGACCTGATGGAACGCCATCGCGACGAAGCGCTCGGGTTGATCCGCGGCTAGCGTGTCTACGGAACTCGTGCGGTGAGGATGCTCGTGGCGTTGCGACTGCTCGGCATCGCCGTCGCCGCGCTGACGATCGTGTTGCCGTGGCTCGCCCCCGCGTGGGCGTTGCCGAGGTCCCCGCTGCTGCGCCGCGTCGGCCTCGCAATCGGTCTAGGCGCGCAGCTCGGCTTGACGTCGACGGATGTCGCACGCCGGCGCGCCCCCTGGACGAAGCTGGTTCTGCCGCTCGTCGGCTCCGTTGCGGCGATCGAAGCGATCTTTACGTCGGCCTTCCCGTTCTGGGCGCTCGCACTCGTCGGCACGTGCGAACTCGCGCTCGTTGCGTATCTCCTCGTGCGAGCCCTACGCGCGGCGCGCGCACTCGGCCGCGAGTACCCGGAGACGGTTCTCGAGCGCGAATACGGGCGCCTCGTCGACGCGCGCGCCGCACGCTTCCTCGCGCTCGAAACGACGCTCGTCGTCGCGGCGCTGCGCTTCACCCTCGGCGGTTTTCGGCGCGCGTCGCCCGCCGGGTTCTCGTATACGCAGCATAGCGACGCTCCGTTGCTGCTGGCGCTGCCGCTGTTCGTCATCCTCCCGGAAATGATCGTCGTCGATCTGCTCGTTCCGCCCGCCTATTGGGGCTGGCGCGTCGCAAGCGACGGGCTTCACGTCTATGGCATGCTTTGGGCCCTCGGCGCGTATGCGCTGTTTCGCGATCGGCCGCATCGCGTCGAAGATGGCCGCGTCCGCTTGTCGCTCGGCGGCATCCGAACGCTCAGCGTCGAGACGGGACAGATACTTTCCGCAACGGTCCGGCCCGCAACGTTCGATCGGCGAGCGTGGCGCCGCGCGCACGCGGCGGACGGCTGGTCCCTGATGATGAGCGGCGCGCCCGTCGTGGAAATCGAAGCTCGCCGCTCCCCTCGCCGTCGTCGGCTCGCGCGGCACGCGCGACGTGTGGCGGCTCGCCGTGTCGGCAGATCGCCCGCACGAATTCGCGCGGGCGCTCTTTGCCACCTAAGTCGTAATCTCCGAGTGCCGGGTTACTCCAGGCTTAGCGGGTCATGCCCGAACCACCCCACGCTCTCGCACGCGCGCTCGACACCTTCGAAACGCTGCTGCGCAACGAGGCGCTCGCGGCTTGGCCGACGGCCGCCGACGATCTCGCCCTCGTACGGGCGACGCGCGAGCGGCTGGGACGGCGCTACACGCTCGCGGTCGTCGGCGAGTTTTCGAGCGGAAAGTCGTATCTGCTCAACGCCCTGCTCGGGAAGGCGCGCTACGATACCGGCGGCCGGATCGCGGGGCTGCTCGCGACCGACATCAATCCGTCCACGGCGACGATCACCGAACTCCAGTATGCGCCGCAGGAACGCGCGATTGCGAAGTATCCTTCGGGGCGCGAAGAGCGCATTCCGATGGACCGCCTTTCGCGTTTCGTAGCGATCGGCAAGAACGACGAGCGCGGCGCTCTCCACGACGCGACCGCCGATGAAGACTCCGCGCCGTCGTTCGTGGTGGTCGACGTCGATTCACCGTTCTTGCGCGGCGGCTTCGTCGTCGCCGATACGCCCGGACTCGCATCCCTCAACCCCGCGCATCGCCGCGCGACGCTCTCGTATCTGCCCCGCAGCGACGCCGTGCTCTATCTCATCGATACGCAGCAGCCGTTCACCGAGGGCGACGCATCGTTTCTCGGGTTGATCGGCGAGCACGTCCGCACGATCTTCATCCTGCAAACGAAGATCGATCTCTGGAAGAGGGCCGGGGGCGACGGTCGCCCCGCGTGGGAAGCGGCGCGCGCGCGCATCGTCGAACGCGCGGCGCGCTTCGCACCGGCAGCGGAAGTATACAGCGTATCGGCCCGCGATTACGCGGCCGGCACGCTCGACGACGATGCCGCGATGCGCGAGATCAGCGGCTTTCCAACGTTGCTCGCCGGTCTCGAGCGCTCGCTGCAGCAGCGCGCGCAGGCCGCGCGCGTCGAACGCGCGCTCGCGGTCATGCACGAACTGGGCGCGAGTACCACCGCACGCGTGCGGCGCGATGCAGCGCTCGCCGAAACCGAACGTGGCCCGCTGGAAGCCGAACGCAGGCGCGCCCTCGACGATCTGGTCGAACGCGAGCGCGCGCTCGGCCGCGAACGCGACGAGGCGGCGCGCGCGGGTGCCGAGCGGCGGGCGTGGATCGTGGCCCAGGGCGGCACACTCGCCGAGCGCGCGACGCGAGCGCTCGGCGCAATCATCGACGTTGCGGACATCGAACGGATTCGGGATCGCGGCAAGTTTCATAGCCTCGTCGATACGACCGTAGCGCCGATCTGGAACGCATTCGCAAGCGACGTCGCGGGTCACGTCTCGCGTGCGCTCGAACGCATCGCGCGCGTACGCGGCGGCGTACGCGTGGCGGATTTTGCCGCACTGCGGCTCGGGGGCGTGCCGGGAACCGGCGCGTGGTCGCGCGATCTCGCGAGCGGCATCGCGTCGACGATCGTGCTCGGCGCGATCGGCGGACCGACGGTCGGCTTCGTGCACGGCGTCGCACGCCGCTTTAGCGCCCATACGTTCGGCACGTACATGAAGCGCGAACTCGGCAACGACCTCTACGCCGAACTTTTTCCCGCATTCGAGCGCGAGGTCGGGCGTTTCGTCGAAGACCTCGCCGCTACGTTGGCCGGCGTTTACGACGACGCGGCGGCGGCCATCGAACGCGAGCGAGCGCTCGCGCGTGCGGAAACGATCGAACCGATCGATCGGGCGCTCTCGCGCGTCGATGATGCGCAGGCGCGGGCGGCCGCAACGCGCGCGCTCGCGCAGATCGTCGGCGAACTCGCCACCGTCGAGGCCGGCCTCGTCACCCTCGGTGCCAGCACGCAACCGGCCGGCGAAACCGCCGCTACGGCGCAGGCGTGCAACGGCGTCACCGGCAACACGGGCGCCGCCGGGACGCACGCCGACGCAGCGTTCGATGCCGCGGCCTACGATCGCGGACTGCGTCCCGAGCGCTATCGCGTCGTCGTGCTCGGAGCACTCCGCCGCGGGAAATCGAGCTTCATCAACGCGATTGCAGGAACGCGCATCCTGCAAGACGAGGGTGGCACCGAGGCGCTGTTTCCGGTGCACGTTCGCTATGGAGAACGCGAGCGTGCCTACGCGCTCGACGCGCAGAGCCGCTGGATGGAGATCGCGACGAGCGACGCCATAGCGAGCGCCGCGCACTCGCCGATCCTGATCGAAACGCCGTGGACGATGCCGCGCGAGCTCGTGCTCGTACACGCGCCGGCGTTCGACAGCGGCAACGACGCGGCCGAAGCGATCGCCCTCGCCGCAGCGCACGCCGGAAGCGAAATTCTCGGCCTTTTCTCGCGCCAATTATCGGACCGGGAACTGGCTTTGTACGGCCGCGTCGCCGATCTCGGGAAGCCGATGCTCCTGGCGCACACCATCGCGGATAACGAGAGCGCGAGCGAACGCCGCACCGTCGTCGAACTGGCGACGCGCTACTTGCGCGAGCGGGCCATCCCGGTCGCGCGCGTCTTCACGATTTCCGCGCTCGACTATTTTGCGGCGGCGAACGTCAAGCGCGCGGCCGCGCCATGGAACGAGCTGGGATCGTTGCGCGAGACGCTGCGAGCGCATGCCGAAGAACACATGCATCGCTCCGACGAACGCGTGCGGCGCGACGCCGAGCTCGCGCGGACCGCGGCCGTTGCCGCGGCCCCACCGCAGCCCAAACTGCGCCGCGCTTTGGATCGTTTTTTCGGCCGAAAAGAGTGACGTACGTTGCCGAGGTTCGTCCCGCGCCAAGCCCGAATCTCGGTAGCCGTGTCACGTAGGTTCACGCTAGGCCCCGCCCGCATCGCTCTCGGCACGGGAGACGAACGCTTTGGGCGAATCGCAGTCGAGAACGGCGGCATCGCGGCGATCCTCCACGGTGATGGCGACGCCGACTTCCGGCTTCCGGCCGGCAGCACGATCGCTCCGGGCATGATCGACGTGCATACCAACGGCGCCGAAGACGTGCTGTTCAACCGCGACCAAGGGAACGCCGTCGACGTAGCGTCGCATTCCTATGCCGCGCAAGGCACGACAGGCTTCGTCGCGACGATCATGACGGCGCCATGGGAATCGATGCTCCACGCCGCGAGCGAGAGTGCCGAAGCCGCGCACGCCATCGTCGAAAGCGAGAAGATTTCGGGAGCGCGCTGCCTCGGCATCCATTTCGAGGGCCCGTTTCTCAATCCGAAATTCCGGCGCGTGCACCGTCACGATTGGCTGCTCCCGGCAACGACCGATCGCGCGAAAGCGCTCGTCGAAGCCTGCCGCGGGGCCCTCGTTATGGTGTCGATGGCGCCCGAAGTCGACGGCGTCGACGACGCGACGCGCTTCTTCTTCGATCAGGGCATCGTGTGTTCGGCCGGCCACACGGCCGCGAAGTATCGGGACGGGATGCTCGCGATCGGGCTCGGTTTTCGGACGCTCACGCACGCATTCAACGCGATGCCGCCGCTGGATCATCGCGAACCGTCGCTGCTCGCGGCGTTCATGCGCGAGACGCGCACGACGGTACAGGTCATCTGCGACGGGCATCATGTCGCGCCGGTGATGATCGACGTGCTGTATCGGACGCTCGGCGAGCGACTCGTGCTGGCGACGGACTACATGGCGCCGGCGGGGACGGGCTATCGCATCGAAGGCGGCGTCGTGCGCGCAGAAGATGGCACGATCGCGGGCTCGGCGCTGCATACCGATCGCGCCGTGCGCAACCTCATGTCGTACGCATCGCTTCCGTTCGCGCGCGCGATCGTGTGCGCGACCGCAGCGCCGGCCCGGCTGCTCGGCATCGAACGCGAGTGCGGGAGCATCGCGCCCGGCTTGCGCGCCGATCTGGTGGTGTGGGACGACAAGTACGAGGTTCTGACGACGATCGTCGGTGGCGAACCCGTGTACGGCGCGCACGTCCTCGCGAACGCGCGCGCGGGCGTCTAGGCCGCTCCGCCGCCCAAATATGCCGAGCGGACGGCTTCGCTCGCCATGAGATTCGCCGCGGTATCTTCGTGGACGATCTTGCCGACCTCGAGCACGTAGCCGCGGGTCGCGATGCCGAGCGCTTGACGGGCATTTTGCTCGATTAGCAACACCGTCGTACCGCGCGCGTTGATTTCTTTGATGACGGCGAAGATCGTCTGGACGAGGATCGGCGAGAGTCCCAAGGACGGCTCGTCGAGCATCAGCAGCCGCGGGCGCGACATCAACGCGCGCGCCATCGCGAGCATCTGTTGCTCGCCCCCGGAAAGCGTGCCGCTCTTCTGGAGCAAGCGTTCTTTGAGCCGCGGAAAAATCGCGAGCACCCGCGCGAAATCTTCGTCGTATTCGCTTTTCGACGTGCGCGTATACGCGCCGAGCTCGAGATTTTCGCGAACCGTCATCCGGGCGAAAACGCGGCGCCCCTCGGGCGCATGGCCGATTCCGCGGCGCACGATCGCATCGGGGCTTTCTCGCGTCACGTCCGCGCCGTCGAAACGGATGGAACCGCCCGTCGGCTTGATCAGGCCGCTGATCGCGCGTAAGGTCGTCGTCTTACCGGCGCCGTTAGCGCCGATCAGCGTCACGATCTCGCCTCGTTCCACGCGCAGGCTGACCGCTTGCAGCGCGCGGATGCGTCCGTACGCGGCGTCGACCGCGTCGACTTCCAGCAGCGCCACTTACGCCGCACCTTCGGCGCGACCCAAATACGCTTCGATCACGCGCTCGTCGTTTCGGACCGCCTCGGGTAAGCCCTCGGCGATTTTTTCCCCATGATCGAGAACGGTAATGCGTTCGCTGATCTGCATGACCAAATTCACATCGTGTTCGATCAAAAATACCGTCACGCCGGACTCGCGAATGCGCGAGATCAGGCCGATGAGATCGTGTTTTTCGCGCGGGTTCATGCCGGCGGCCGGTTCGTCGAGCAACAGCAGTTTCGGATCGCTCGCGAGCGCCCGGGCGATTTCGAGCCTGCGCTGACTGCCGTACGGGAGGTTGCGTGCGTAGTTATCGCCATCGCGTTCGAGATCGACGAAGCGCAGCAATTCGCGCGCGCGCGCCGCAACGCGTTTCTCTTCGGCGCGCTGGCGCGGGGTGTGCAGGAGCGAATCGAACAGGTTCGCGCGCATCTGCGCGTGCCGGCCCGTCATGACGTTATCGAGCGCCGACATGAACGCGAAGAGCCGGATGTTTTGAAACGTGCGCGCGATGCCGCTCGCCGTGATGCGGTCGGTGCCCAGACCCCGCAGGCTGCGCCCGTCGAGAGCGATCGTACCACTCGTCGGCTGGTAAATGCCCGTGATCAGATTGAACACCGTCGATTTACCGGCGCCGTTGGGGCCGATCATCGCGACGATGCTGCCGAGCTCGATTTTGAACGAAAGATCGTTGACCGCAACTAGGCCGCCGAACGTGCGCCGGACGCTCGTCAATTCGAGAAGCGACATTACGCGCGTGCCGGTCCTTCGTACTCCGACTGCTCGCGCGCCGCGAGGCCGGGATCCGTCAGCGCTTCACGCAGTTCCGCTTTCCTCTGCCGGCTCGGAATGAGCCCTTCGGGACGAAACAACATCATCGCGACGAGGATGACGCCGTAGAGCATGAAACGGTAATTCGTGAAATCGACGTTGACGAGGCCGACGGAATGCGCCAGATTCGTCGACTGAGGAAGCAGAAAACTGTTGATGAACGAGAGCACGAAACTGCCGACGATGACGCCCGCAATGTTGCCCATGCCCCCGAGCACGAGCATCGAGAGCACGAGCACGCTGACGTTGAACTGAAATTGGTCCGGCGAGACCAAGCTCAGCTTCGCGGCGTACGCGACGCCGGCAACGCCGCTGAAGGACGCACCGAGCGCGAAGGCCGACAATTTTGCGGCGGTCGTATTGATGCCCATGTGCCGTGCCGCAAGTTCGTCTTCGCGAATCGCCATCCACGCGCGGCCGAGCCGGCTCTTCTGCAGGTTGACCGCAACGAGGATGCCGACGACGATCAGCATCAGCAGCGTGTAATAATACGGCGTCGCGCTGAACCCGAACGCGTGTCCGAAAAGCGACGGTTGGTCGAGCGAACTGATACCGTTGGGGCCGTTGGTATATTGGGCGAGATTGAGGAACGTCTGCGGCACGATTTCCCCGAAGCCGAGCGTCACGATCGCGAGATAGTCGCCCCGCAGCCGCAAGGTCGGCGCGCCGAGCAAGAGGCCGAAGATCGCCGCGATGATCGATGCGAGAAAGAGCATCACCCAGAACGGTACGTGCAACCCGAATTGCTGGCTCGCGAGCATCGCGTAGCTGTACGAGCCGATCGCGAAGAACGCGGCGTACCCGAGATCGAGTAAGCCCGCCATGCCGACGACGATATTGAGCCCGAGCGCGAGCAGCACGAACGCACCGGCGTTTGCCATGAAGTCGACGTGCGAATTGTTTCTATCGAGAAACGGAAACCCCAGGAGCACGATGCCGAGCAGCGCGAGCCCGATGCGCCGCCGCTGCGGCGTCGCGAACACGGCTAGACTTTTTCGGGGAGCGATTCCCCGAGCAACCCGGCGGGGCGGAAGATCAGCACGAGCACGAGCACCGAAAATACCAAGACGTTGGACCACTGCGCGCCTTGGGGAATATATTGGGTGCCGATCGCCTCGATCAGCCCGATGAGGAAACCGCCGAGCATCGCGCCCGGAATGTTGCCGATGCCGCCGAGAACCGCTGCGGTGAATGCCTTGAGCCCCGCTTCGAACCCGTTGAAGAACCACGTCGTGCCGTAATACACGCCGCTCGCAAAACCGGCCGCTCCGGCGAGCGCGCTGCCGATCAGAAACGTCATCGCGATCGTCGTATTGATATTAATCCCCATCAGCTGCGCGGCATCGCGATCTTGCGCGGTCGCCCGCATCGCCTTGCCCATCTTCGTATTGAAGATGAACACTTGCAGCGCGAGCATCATGACGATCGCAAAGGCGATGACGAGCACTTGCTTGGCGGAAATATCGACGCCGTACAGCACGATCGACGGATTGGGAATAACTTGGGGGAACGGCACGGGCGACGGACCGCGCCAGAGCTGCATGATGTTCTCGAGAATGAACGACATGCCGATCGCCGTGATCAGCGGCGCCAGGCGCGGAGCGTTGCGAAGCCGGCGATATGCCAGCCGTTCGATCAGCATGCCGACGATGCCGCACAGCAGCATCGATGCGAGCACCGTAACGAGCACGACGGCGAGCAGCCACGGACCGTGCATTTCGCCGCTCACCCCGAGGCCGGTCAAAATGGCGAGTGAGAAAAACGTGCCGAGCGTATACACGTCGCCGTGCGCGAAATTGATGAGCTCGATGATGCCGTATACCATCGTGTAACCGAGCGCGATGAGCGCGTAGATACCGCCGAGCGAAAGACCGTTGACGATTTGCTGGAAGAAAACGTCCAAGCGGGGACTAGACTTTCAAGTTGATCTGGTCGACGAACGTCGCCTTACCGCCGGCGATCTTATACAGGCTCAAGATCGGATTGGTCGTGTCCCCGTTGGCGTCGAATCCGAACGTACCGATCGGCGATGCGAAGCTCTTGGTCGCGCTGATGTTCGCAAGGACGTCGGCGCGCGCCGGCATCTTATTAGCACTCGCGGTTAGAGCTTTTTCGATCGCCGCGATTTCGAGCTTCGCGGCCGCGTAGGCGTTGGCGCTATACGGGCCGACATCGGTATTCCAGCGTTTCTTATAGGCGGCGACGAACGCCGTCGCGGTCGTCAGCTTCGACGTTTCGGGCGCGGCGACGGTGTAGTACGAATTGTTCGCCATGTCGCCCGCCGTTTTAAAGAACTCCGCGTCGCTGATGCCGTCACCGCCGATATACGGCGTCGTCTTGAGACCGGCATCGGCCATCTGCTTGCGTAAGAGGCCACCGCCCGTCGCCGTCGTGCCGCCGTAGAAAACGACGTCTGGTGCGAGCGCGTGCGCTTTGGTCAACAAGGCTTTGTAGTCGGTTTGACCTTTGGTCAGATGCTCGTGGCCGATCACGGCACCGCCGCCGGCTTTAAATTTCGCCTCGAAGACGTCGGCAAGGCCCTTGCCGTACGTCTCATTATCGTCGATGACGAACGCTTTCTTGAAGCCGAGTTTTTTTGCGAACTGTGCGCCCGCGGCGCCCTGCTTATCGTCGGTCGTGCAGACGCGGAAGTACGCGATCGTTGCGGGATGCGAGGTCCGCAACGTCTTCGCATCGGGGCCTTTCGTCAGACCGGTACTCGTATTCGACGGGGAGATCTGCGCGAGCCCAGCGTCGTTGGTAATCGGAATTTCGGCTTTGGCGACGTTGGAATTGAACGGCCCCACGATCGCGAGCACGGCGGAATCGGACACGAACGACTTGATATTTTGTGCGCCTTGCGCGGGATCGTGCGCGCCCTGCACGGCGTCGTCGAGATCGTATGCGGCGAACGTTACGCCGGCGGGGGCGCCTTTCGAATTCGCTTCCTCGATCGCTTGGACGGCGCCGTTGCGCGTCGGAATGCCGGTCGACGCATCGGCGCCGCTCACGGGCATATCGATACCGATCTTTACCACCATCGCACCGCCGGAGGCGGCATCGGCCGACGTCGCGGCGGAAGACGTCGACGATGACTGCGACGTACTCGAAGTGCTCGACGAGGGCGACGAACACCCGCTCGCCAGGGAACCGATTAACGCCACGATCGAACATCGAGCGAACGCGCCCGTTCTAAGCATGAGGACCTCCGCCGTAGGAAACCAAACGACGTACGAGCCGCCGGCCGAATCGGCCTTGCTCTTTGCCGAGCGGAACGCCTTCCCTTCGTGCATACGCATGGTCTTTGCGCACGGCTGAGCGAACGGTGCCGCCGCACATGCAACGCCGAAGATCGCGCCCCCGCTTTGGCTGGAGGACCGCCGCCGTGGCCGTCGCGCTCGTGCTGTACGTCGCCGCGCTGCGCAACGATTTCTACCAGCTTACGTCGCCCACGACGTTGCTCTGGCACGTCGCACTGCGCAAGGCCTACAGCTTGGTCGCGTTCGGCACGCTCGGCTACCTCGTACGCCGCGCGCTCCTGGAACGCGGCCGGCGACGGGTCGCGCTGACGACGGTCGCGAGTCTGGCGCTCTATAGCGGCGCGATCGAAGTCGGCCAATATCTGCTCGGATCGACCGAGGGCTTCGGCTGGAACGTCGTCGATATCGCCTGCGGAGCCGCCGGAGGCATCTTCGGCATCGCGGATCGCCTCGGCAACGCGCGGCGGCTGCCATAAAAGCGGACTACGGCGGTGCGGCCGCGATCTCGGCGAGCAGCCGCGGCACGTCGGGATGCGCTCCTAGGAACGGCGCGATCTCGATGACGGCCCCCGTCGTGCGACGCACCGCCGCGACGATCTCGACGATATCGCGTTGCACGTGCATGCCGGGAGAGAGGAAATACGGCACGACGGTGATGCGCGTTGCGCCGGCCGCGAGCGCGGCATGCAGCGCGTCGGGAATGGACGGCGTCGTCAGCTCGAGATACGCCGGCCGGACCGGCTCGCGCAGATCGCGCGCCAGACCCGCAGCGAGCGTCGCGAGCGACGCATTGGCCTCCGCCGAACGGCTGCCGTGCCCGACCAGCACCACGTGACGGCGCGCCGCGTCGCTCATGCGGGCGCGAGTTCCCGCGTCGCAGCGGCGTTGAAATACGATGCCTGCGGATGATGCACGATGAGCGCGGCGGTGGACTGTTCGGGAATCATTTGATAGGCCTCCGTTAATTCGACGCCGAGCGCCGCTTCGACCCCGAGCAGCTCCCAGACGAGCGCGTGTTGCGAAAGATCGGGACAAGCGCCGTAGCCCCACGAATACCGTTTCCCGCGGTCGTCGCCGAGGCCGAGTTCTCGACGCACGCGACGATGCATATATTCGGCCAGCGCTTCCGCGGATTGCACCGAGAAGCCGTGCAAGAAGTAACTCTCGCTGTAGTCGCCGCCGCCTTGCAGGCGGTCGATCGCTTGCGAGATCTCCCGGCCGACCGTAACGACTTGGAGCGCGATCACATCTCTCGCGCGCCCATCCTCCGGCTCGCGCAGGTAATCCGCCAAACACAGATGCTCGCCGCCGATCTGTCGCGTAAAGGCGAAACGGCCGAGTTCCCGCGCGTCGTCTTTGGGGTCGTAGACGATGACGTCGTCGCCGAGCCCGGCTGCCGGAAAATATCCGTACACGACGCGCGGCACGATGGTGCCGTCGCGCTCCGCCTGCGCCTCGTAGCGCCGTAAACGGGGATCGAACTCCTCACGTTTGAGGCGTTGGTATTCGTCGCCTTTACTGTTGGCCGCGCCCCACGAAAGCCGGTAGAGACTTTTGAGATCGAAGTGTTTCCACAGGTCCGCCGGCGGGATCGCATCGAGCGTGCGCGGGCCGAAGAACGGCGCACGCGGCGCGACGACTTGCGAAAGATGTTCGCGACCGCTGCGGCCGCTCGCAGGCGGCGGCGCGGCAGCCGTCTTGGCAAGCTCCCGCGCGCGCTCGGCTTCCCGCCGAATCTTCGTGGTGAACTCCTCGCGCCGGCCGGGCTCCGAGGTCAGCCGGTCCATGATGTCGAGGCCTTCGAACGCATCCTTCGCATAAAAGACGCCCGGCTCGAAGTACCGTTCGCCGCCGTCGAGGAAGCCGATGCGGCGACTGAAATCGCGATTGATCGCCGCTCCGCCGACGACGATCGGAATATCGAGTTTGCGCGAATCTTGCTCGGAGACGCAAATCGGCATTTGTTTCGACGTCGAAACCAGCAGCGCCGAAAGCCCGATCGCATCCGCGTCGACTTCAACGGCCTTCTCGAGAATCGTGTTCATCGGCACCTGCTTGCCGAGATCGTACACCGTATAGCCGTTGTTCGTGAGGATCGTGTTGACCAGATTCTTACCGATATCGTGCACGTCGCCGAAGACGGTCGCGAGCACGACTTTGCCTTTGGTCACGCCTTCCTTTTTTTCGAGGAATTGCTCGAGGTGCGCGACGGCCTTCTTCATCACTTCCGCCGACTGGAGCACGAACGGCAAGATCAGTTCGCCCGCTCCGAACTTGTCGCCGACTTCTTTCATCGCGGGCAGCAACACGTTGTTGAGCACGTCGACGGGATCGCGCGCGACGAGCACTTCATCGACCTTGGCCTCGATGCCGTCCTTGCGACGCCGCAGAATCGCGTTATGGATGCGCCGTTCGATCGGCATCCCGGCGTCGTCGTCGACGACGGCGGCGGCATTGGCCGCCGCGGGTCCCGCGTTTTCGAAATATTCGATGAGGTGCTGTAAGGCGTCGGGCCGCCGGTTGAGAACGAGATCGTCGCACAGGTCACGTTCGCGCGCATCGAGCTCGCCGTATGGCGTGATTTCTTTGGCGTGGACGAGTGCCATGTCCAGACCCGCGTTCACGCAATGATGCAGCATCACGGAATTGAGCGCCGCGCGTGCCGCGGGCTTGAGTCCGAACGAGACGTTGGAGACGCCGAGCGACGTCAGCACGCCGGGCAGCAGCTCTTTGATGAGGCGGATGCCTTCGATCGTTTCGACGGCCGATGGGAAAAACTCGGGGTCGCCCGTCGCGAGCGTAAACGTGAGGGCATCGAAGATCAGCGCACCCGGCGGGATGCCGTATTCGCCGCACACGATATCGTAGATGCGCTGCGCGACGTCGGCTTTGCGCTCCGCCGTCTTCGCCATGCCGGTTTCGTCGATCGTCAGCGCGACGACCGCGGCGCCGCTTTCCTTGACCAGCGGCAACACCGAATCGATCTTCTCGCGGCCGTTCTCGAGATTGACGGAGTTCACGATAGCGCGGCCGGCGTAAATTTTAAGTGCCGCTTCGATGACTTTCGCTTCGGTCGAGTCGATCATGAGCGGCGTCTCGACCGACTGCGCGAGCTTCTTCACGATCGTCGCCATCTGGAGATCTTCATCGACGCGTTCGGTTAGCGCGGTACAGAGATCCAGCACGTGCGCGCCGCCTTCGACCTGCTCGCGCGCCACGAGGACGATCCCATCGTAGTTATCTTCAAGGAGTAAACGTTTGATCTTGCGGGAGCCTTGCGCGTTGATGCGCTCGCCGACCAGTAACGGGCTTCCGTCTTGCTTGAGTGCGGTCGCGGTCATGGACGACGCGGCGAACTGCAAGGGCTTGGCTTCGAGCGTACGGCCGCGCTTGCCGGCCACGCTCGCGACGAAGGCCGCGATGTGCGCGGGGGTCGTGCCGCAGCAGCCGCCGATCGCGTGCACGCCGAAATCGTCGACGAAGGCGCGCAGTTCGCGCGCCATTTCGGCCGGACGCTCGGGGTAGATCGTTTCGCCCTTGGGGCCCATGAGCGGCAAGCCCGCATTGGGAATGACGCAGACGAAGCAGCGCGAGGTATCGACGAGGTACCGGACCGCGTCGCGCATGTGGGTGGGCCCGGTCGAGCAGTTGAGGCCGATGACGTCGATCGGCAGCGCATCGAGCGTCGCCGTTACCGCGCGAATATCGGTGCCCAGCAGCATGCGGCCGGTGACGTCGAGCGTCGCCTGCGCTTGGATCGGAACGCGCCGTAATCCCTTGGCGAATTCCCGCGTGATGCCGGCGATCGCGGCTTTCATTTCCAACAGATCTTGGCTCGTCTCGAGCAACAGCAGATCGACGCCGCCGGCCACGAGGTAGCGCGCCTGCTCGCCGTAGAGATCCGCCAGTTCGTCGAAGGTAATCTTGGAAAGTGCCGGATCCGAGGAGGAGACGAGCATCCCGGTCGGTCCGAGGGATCCCGCGACGAAGCGGGGCTTTTCCGGCGTGCCGACCGCATCGCAAGCATCCCGGGCGAGCCGAGCGGCGGCGAGGTTGATCTCGGGCGTTTTCTCGCCCAGACCATACTCGTCGAGCTTGAGACGCGAGGCCGTGAACGAGTCGGTCTCGACGACGTCGGCGCCGGCGGCGAGGTAGGCAGCGTGAACCTTCCCAATGAGATCCGGCCGCGTCAGCACGAGGGCTTCGTTACAGCCATGGTACTTCGCGCCGCCGAAATCGTCGTCGCTGAGGCCCATCTCCATGAGCTCGGTGCCCATGGCACCGTCGAAGACCAGGACGCGGTCGGCGAGGGCGGCGAGATACGCATTGTCCATTTCAAAAAGACTATCACCTGACGGACAAATAGTGACGCATGTTTGTCGGCTCGCACAAACTAGGTTACGGTTGGACAATGACCGACCTCCGCGCGCTCGTGCAGCTGGAGCGTCTCGTTGCCGCCGAGCGCGAGCTTCTGGGCGCCTTCGAGGTGGAATCGTCGAGCGAATTCGCCGCTCTACGGATCGACGAAATTCGCTTATCGTGCGCGCTCGCCGGGATCGCGATGGCGCGCGAGGACGTAGCGGCGCTGGTTCTGCGCGGGGTCGCCACCGGGACGCGGGCCCTAGACGACATCATCCTCGTGGCGGACTACGCGCAAGCCGCGGCCTACGTCGCCGCGAGCTCGAAAGCCGGGCTGCGGCGCCGCTTCGTAACGGTCGAGGAAATCGTCGAGCTCCACACGCGGGCGCTGCGGCGCGTGCCGGCGGCGCGGCCGGGTCAATGGCGCCGCACGACGGTCCCCGCCTTCGCCAGCGGCATGGTCGCGCCGCCGGCGTGGCTCGTGCCGCGGGATGTCGAGCGGTATGCAGATCGGATCGGCTCGGGCCCGCCGCCCGGCGAGTCGGTCTTCCTGTGGGTCGCCGCGGCGCACGAGCGCTTTCTGCGAATCCAGCCCTTCGCGCGCGGCAACGGGCGCGTCGGCCGGCTCCTGGCGAACTTACTGCTGCGCCGCGTCGACCTGCCGCCTTTTTTCGTCTCCACGCGCGAACGGACGCGGTACTATCGTGCCTTACGGGATGCCGACGCGCGCGACCACGTGCCGCTCGCGACGCTGATCGCGCGTTCGCTGCTCGCGAATATGCGCCGGCTGCTGGCGGCCGTCGATCGTCGCGACGAGTTCGTCGCACTCGCCGAGCTCGCCGAGCCGCAGGAACGGGAAGCGCTTTACAAAGCCGCGCAGCGCGGCCGCCTGCGCACGGTGCGGCGCGGCGGCACGGTGCTCACGACGCGCGCCTACATCGACGCCTATCGCGCTTCGCGCTCGGCTGCCGGCCGTCGCGCATAGACGCCGAGCGTTACCATGCGAATCGTGGTACGACGCCTTGCCGTACGGCATCGAACGCATCTTCCGCTGCGTTCCGGTCCGCGACACCGTCTGCGGCAGTCGCGCCGACGAATACCGGTTCTTGCGTTAGTTCGCGTACGTCGCCGTAATAATCGACTGCATGTCTGCGCTGATGCTCGTAGGCTCGATCGAAGAACGTCGGGAGATACGGAAGCGAGAAAAATCTGTCGCTAAAACTGTGCGGAACGATCCGACGACGCTTTTTTACGTACTCGAACACGCGCTCGCGGTCGACGGAGAACTCCGTTGCGCGATGGGCCGTCGGCATTTCGACCGCAATACGCCCGGCCGCTTTATCTTCACTATTCTCTGCCTGCGAGCACAGAGCTTGATTCTCCATGCGCCACATATACAAACGCTTCGTCATTTCGTCGGGTTCGTTTTTCGCGTACCACATGGCAAACTCGGATGCTGGCCGCATCACGGTCGTCACCAGGTCGCGCTCGAGCATCATACGAGGTTCACCTTTTCCTTCAGAAGCCAAACGGCCGGAACGGGCGATCGCCGGCGCATCTTTACCATATCGCATCGCTTCGTAGGCCAAAATCCCCGGTTTACGGGATTCTAGGGCCGAAGCGAACACGGCATTATCCGTTGGTTTCGAGCGTGCACCGGCGCACATTTCGTGCGCGAGGCGGTCCGCAGCGCACGGCAGCCGTTCCTATGCCGATGAAATGGGTAGACCGCACGTTTCATAGAGGCGGTCCTTCCGCGCGGCATGCCCGGTGAAATAGGTTGGCTCCCTTGAATTGCCCGTCGACGCTTCTTGGTTTTTTCTAACGCGTGGAACTTGCAAGCAATGCGCCCGAACGGGTGCCGGCGACGATCGAGTTCAAGAAGCGCGCCGCGCCCGCGATTTTTTTAATCGACGAGGGCGGCAACGTCGTGCACGCGTTCGGCAAGGTCGCACCGTGGTCGGATGCGGCGGGGCGCCTCGTCTCCGGGGTGGCGACGATCGCGAAGAACCTCATCGTCAATCGCTTCGAGAACGGCGGCATGTCGGCCGGACTCGCGGAGGGCGTTACCGTTCGATTGATCGATGGTGAGAACGATGCACGCGGGCTCCATTGCATTCTCGTCGAGAAGCTGCGGACGCGCGATCCGTTGGCACCGGCGGTCGCGCGCTATCAAATCAGTCCGCGCGAGGCTCAAGTGCTCCAGCATATCCTGGCGGGCGAAGGAACGTCGGCCATCGCCCACGCCCTCCAGATCGCCGAAACGACGGCCGCCGATCACATTAAAAACATCGCCCGCAAGACCGGAGCGCGCAGTCGCGGGCAGATCGTCGCACGAATTCTCGGGTTCCTCTAAGTCCGGGCGGAGGCGCCTATTTCCGAAGATTGAAGTGACGGCACATGCCGCCGATCGTCCAGACGCGCGACCTCTGCAAATCCTTCGCGGGGTACCGTGCGATCGACGGCGTGTCCGTCGCCATCGAGACCGGAACGATCCATGCGATCATCGGTCCCAACGGCGCCGGCAAGACGACGTTCTTCAATCTTCTCTCGGGCTTCGTAACGCCGTCGTCGGGCACCATCGGACTCGAAGGACGTGACATTACGGGTTTCGAGCCGTACGCGGTCGCGCGCCTCGGCATGGTGCGCAGCTTTCAAATCAATAGCATTTTCACGCATCTCAGCGTGCTCGATAACGTCAAGATCTCGCTCGAAGCGAAGACGGAACTTCCGTCCCGCTTTTGGCTCCCGGGTTCTGCGACCAAACGCCTCGATGCGCGCGCGCGCGAATTGCTCGCCGACGTCGGCCTCGAGCGCGAAGCCGATCTGCTCGCGACGCAGCTCTCGTACGGGCGCAAACGCGCGCTCGAAGTCGCCATTTCGCTCGCGCAAGACCCGAAGATCCTCTTGCTCGACGAACCGACCGCCGGCATGGGCACCGAAGACGTCGGCCGGATCGCGCGGCTGATCGGCCGCGTGCGCGACGGCCGCACGATCGTGTTCGTCGAACACAACCTCAGCGTCGTGGCAGATCTCTCGGACCGCATCACCGTCCTACAGCGCGGCAAGGTGCTCGTCGAGGGCACGTACGCCGAGGTTCGCGACGATCGACGCGTGATCGATGCGTATCTGGGCGGCGGAACGAGCGCGCCCGCGGGCCGGCACGATGCTTGAGACCCGCGATCTCCACGCGTATTACGGCGAGAGCCACGTCTTACGCGGCGTCGATCTCGAGGTACGTCGCGGCGAGGTCGTCACGCTCGTCGGTCGCAACGGCGCCGGCAAATCGACGACGCTCAAATCGATCATGGGCATCGTCCGCAAAACGTCGGGCGACGTCACCTTCGATAACGCGTCGATTCTCGGGCTCACCTCCGATCGAATCGCCAAACGCGGCATCGGCTTCGTGCCCGAAGAGCGCGGAATCTATGCGACGTTGACCGTGACGGAAAACCTCATGCTGCCGCCCGTCGTCGGCCCTGCGGCGTGGCCGGTCGAGCGCATCTACGGGCTCTTTCCGATTCTCAAAGAGCGCGGCGCGGCGCTGGGAACGACGCTATCGGGCGGCGAGCAACAGATGCTCGCGATCGCACGCGTGCTGCGCAGCGGCGCACGTCTGATCCTCTTGGACGAACCGACGGAGGGCCTCGCGCCCGTCATCGTCGATGCGATCGGCGATCTCATTTTGGAAATTAAGCAGGCGGGGGTGACGATACTTCTCGTCGAGCAGAATCTTCGCTTCGCGACCCGCGTCGCGGATCGGCATTATCTGATGGTGCACGGGAAGATCGTCGAATCCATGACGAACGCCGAGACCGTCGCACGCGAAAGCGATCTGCTGGCGCATCTCGGGGTGTAACGTCGCGTTTACGGGGTCAGCGCCCGCGGACCCAGCTCGCGCACGGCGATGAAGCCGAACTCGTGCAGCGACACGCGGTCGCTCGCGAGAACGCCGAGATAGCGCGATACCGCCGTTGAAGGCGAACCGGCCGTAACGGCGTGTTCGTACGACCACAGCGGATAACTTCCGTCGATAACGTGTACGTCGTCGGGCGGCGCTCCGTCGATGGCCAGTAGCGTCAGATTCGCAGCCCGCGCCGGAGCGACCGCGGCAACGGTCAAGGCGCCCGGCGTTCGCGTTACCGCGTCGAGCGCCGTTTTCGTCGCTTCGGCGAGCGTCCCGCCAGCTGAAATCGTAGCCCCTGCGAGAAGTTTGCGTTGTACGAGTTGCCACACGCCGGAGTGCGGCCCGCGGCTCACGACCGAAACCGGCAGGTCGGCTCCGCCCGCCTGACTCCAGTTCGTCAGTTTTCCGTTCAAAACGTCGCGCAGCTGCCCGGTCGTAAGCGACGTCACGCGGGCCGTGGGGCTGACGACGAACGCGAACGCTAAGACCGCGATGCGGTGATCGTCGAGCGGCGGGCCGGCCGGCGCGAAGTCCGTTAGCGCGATATCCAACGTGCCCGCGCCGAGCGCGCGCAGAGCGGCTTGCGAGCCGGAGGGCGCGATCGTGACGTTTACGCCCGGATATTGCCGTGCGTACCGTTGCGCCGCGGCTTTCGCGAGCTCCGTAAGCGTGGTCGAGCCCGCGACGGCGATCGCAGCCGGAGCGCTCGCCGGCGCCTGCGGTTCGTCGGCTCGCGCCGCCAGCGTCGCTGCGCAAAAAGCAGCGAGCGCAGCGAGCGCGAGCGGCCTAAACCGCTTCGGCACCGGGATCGACGACGAGCCGGCCCGGCTGATCTTCATCTTCCACGAGCTGCTTCTTCGCGAAGGCGCGGTGTAACATCTCCCCGACGACCCCGCGCCGCGCGACGAGAATGACGATGGCAAAGATCAACCCCATCACGATATTGGTTTTATCGCCGATCGCGGTCTTCGAGACGAAGAAGTCGAGCGACTCGTACAACGCCGCACCGACGATCGGGCCGTAGATCGTACCGATGCCCCCGAGAATGGTCATGATGACGATCGCCCCCGAAGTGTGCCAATCGACGCCGTCGAGGCCGGCGAGCCGGTTTCCGATCGAGAAGAGCGCGCCCGCGACGCCGGCGAGCGTGCCCGACATGACGAATGCGGCGAGCTTGAAGCGGGTGGTATCGTACCCGATGCTCTTGGCGCGATTCTCGTTCTCGCGCATCGCGGCGAGCACGGCGCCGAAGGGCGACGTCACGACGCGAACCGCGAACGCCGTACCGATCGCTGCGAACGCGAGCGCAAGATAATAATAAACGAAGTCGTTGTCGAGCCGCAGACCGAAGAGCGTTCCCCGCGTCGGCACGTTGAGGCCGTTTTCGCCGCCGGTGAAATCGACGAATTGAAACGCGAGGAAGTATTGAATCTGGCCGATGGCGAGCGTAATCATCGCGAAAAAGATGCCGCTGCGCCGTACCGCGAGGGCGCCTACGGCCAAGGACAGCACGGCGGCGTATGCGACGCCCGCGAGGACCGCGACGGGGAAAGACGTAACGCCGTGCGCGATCGCAATCGTCGCCACGTAACCCGCCCCGCCCCAAAACAGCGCGTGTCCGAACGAAAGCAGTCCCGTGAAACCGAGCAGCATATCGAAGGCGACGGCGACGAGGGCGAAGCACACGAGGTCGATTGCGAAAACGACGTAGACCCCGGGGACGAACGGTAGGATGAGTCCGATGGCGAGCAGGAGCGCGCCGACGAGCGCGCCGCGTTTACCGCGAATCAACGCGAGGGGCACTTACGCGGTTCGCTCCGTGGCGCCGAAGAGTCCCGCCGGCCGGAACATGATGACGAGCACCATCACGACGAAAATCAGCGTATTTGAAATCGGCGGATAGAGCACGGCGCCGACCGCCGCGATAACGCCGAGCGCGAACCCCGCGACGACGGAGCCGAGAATCGAGCCGAGCCCGCCGATGACGACGATCGCGAACGTGTTGATGATGATCGCGTCACCCATGGTCGGCGTGACGTTCGTATTGGGTGCCGCGAGCACGCCCGCAAACGCGGCGAGCGCCACGCCGACCGCGAAGACGCCGCTCACCAGACGGCTCGTATCGATGCCGAAGGCACGCGTAAGCTCCGGCTTTTCGGTTGCCGCACGGATTCGCGCGCCCAGCGGCGAGCGTTCGACGACCGCGTACGCGGCGCCGCAGACGACGAGAGACACGACGATAACGAAGAGCCGGTACGTCGGGTATTGCGTGAAGCCGAGGTTGGTCGCGCCCGCGAGTAACGCGGGCGTCTCGTACGGCGACCCGAGCGCACCGGCGACCAGTCGCATCAGATCCTCGACGATCAGCACCACGGCAAACGTAAAGAGAAGATTGTAGAGCGGATCGAGGTCGTACAAACGGCGCAGCAGCGTCGTCTCGAGCACGAGCCCGAAAAGACCGACGAGGATCGGTGCCAGCACAAGCGCAGCGAAGAACGGCAGATGGTACAGCTGGGCGCCGTAGTACGCGACGAACGCGCCCAGCATATACATCGCTCCGTGCGCGAAATTGACGATGCGCAACATGCCGAAAATGATCGAAAGCCCGAGCGCCAACAACGCGTAGAAGCCGCCGTTGACCAGACCGTTGAAGATTTGCGTGACGAGATACTCAGGAGTCATAGCCGGCAAGCGATTCTCCTACGGGAATCCGTTACCAATCTTTCTTACACGTCGACTGCGATTCGGGGCGGAATGCGCGGCTTGGCGGAATCGTTTGAACGAGTTTAAACCACGCGTGCGGCTCTTTCACCTGCTCCTTCGGCAGCACGTCCACGACGTACATTTCATGGGTGACGCGATGATCGCGGGCACGCCATTCGCCGGCCTTGGCGTAGAAGTCGTTAAACGATTTACCGTCGAGGTAGCCCTGCACTTTGTCGGCGTCGACCGAGCCGACGGCCTTGACGGCCTTGAGCCACTGCATCGTAGCGCTGTAGTCGGCCGCTTGAATATCGGTCGGGCGCAGCCCGCCGCCGACGCGCTTCGTGTAGCGATCCGCCCACGCGCGGGCGGCCTTATCCTGATTCCAATACCACGACGTCGTAATACGCGAACCGGCGAACACGTCGGGCAGCGCATCGACATCGGAGATGAAGAGCAAGCCGACGGCGACCTTCATCTGCTTGTCGAGTCCGAATTGTTTGACTTGCTTCATCGAATTGACCGTATCGGCTCCCGCATTGAGAATACCGAGCACTTCGGGCTTCGCATTCTTCGCGGCGAGCATATACGACGAGAAGTCCGTGGTCCCGAGCGGAATCATATCGGCGTGAACGAACGAGCCGCCCTCGGGCTTGATCGCGGCCATGAAGTCGGCGAGCATCTGCGTACCGAACGCGTAGTTCGGAACGATGCCGTACCACGTTTTGCCGCCGGAACGCGCGATGTTGCGCCCGGTCGATGCCGCGAGCGCATAGGTGTCGTACGCATAGTGATACGTGTATCGGCTACACGCGGCTCCCGTGAGCGCCGAGGTGCCGCCGCCGGTCACGATCGCAAGTTTGTGTTTCTCTTTCGCGACGCTCGAGACGGCGAGTGCGGTTGCCGAATTGGTCATGTCCACCGCGAGTTCCGCACCGCTATCGTACGCCTCGCGCGCTTTGGTAGCGGCCTCGGGGCCGTTGTTCCGATGGTCGATCCCGACGACTTCGATCTTGCGGCCGAGCACCGAACCGCCAAAATCCTCCGCGGCCATCTTCGTCGCTTCGAATGCGCCACGGCCGGCGAGTGCTGCGTAGACACCGGACATATCGGTGATCACGGCAATTTTGATCGGCCCGTCTTCCGCGGGCGCCGCGAGCGGCACCGCGAGTGGCACGGTGATGGAGAATGCGGCGGCGAGCGCCGTCGCTAAACGAGTAGGCTTCACGTGCGGATCCCTTCCACGAAGTAATGCGGCGTATGCACGTTCACAGAAGCGGCTCGTATTCCCGTGCGTTCGACGCGCATTCGACGTTGGGATGGTACCATGGCACCACACGGTTTTTGCCAATTAAGGGAGCTTCGCATATATGTTCATCGAATATCGCGGAAAGGCTCCGCGCGTCGCCGCGAGCGCCTTCGTGGCGCCGACGGCTGTCTTAGTCGGCGACGTCATCGTCGGTGACGAGTCGTCGATTTGGTTCGGGGTCGTCATTCGCGCCGATCGCGGCACGGTCCGAATCGGCGCGCGCAGCGCCATCGAAGATAACGCCGTCATTCACGCGACCGACGATCGCACGACGGTTATCGGCAACGACGCGACCATCGGGCACTGCGCGGTGCTCGATGACTGTACCATCGAAGATGGCGCGCTGGTCGGCAGCAACGCCGTGGTGCTGGGCGGCGCGATCGTCGGTCAGCGAAGCGTGATCGCGGCCGGCGGCGTCGTCGCCGCCGGCGCACACGTGCCCGCGAACGTCGTTGCGGCCGGCGCCCCGGCTCGCGTGCGCAAAGCGGTCGCGGGACCCGCAGCGCAGTGGATCGCGCAAGCCACGAGCGCTTCGCTCGCGCAGGCGCGAGCGTATCGGCGCGACAACATCGGCGACCCGCAACATCACGACGTCAAGACGACCTCGAGACGCAAGCGAGGCGCCGCCGTCCTCGCATAGCTACGTCGTGCGTTCGATGTGTTCTTCCACGTCGGCTTCGACGCTTTCGAGTTCGCGATAAAGGTTCTGTGCCTGCGCCTCGCTCTTGCGCTCCAAGCCGATCATACGGTTATCCGCAGTATCCGTCGCGAAGATAATGGCATCGAGTTTCGCGTTCATCGCCGACGTGTCGCGAGACTGGGCGTTGTTGAGAACGCAAGAGGCCTTTTACGGGCCCTTCCCGGGGAGAACGTTTTCTAAAGCGATTTAGGCTCGTGCGGGTGCGGGCGCCAGTTCTTGCGGCTCGTGGGAGGTGCGCGTACCGGCTTGGGGTTTGCCGTGGGGCTTGCGCGTAAAACGATCGCGCACGTTGCTCACGATCACGTAAATGACCGGCACGAGGACGAGATTGAGAAACGTCGAGAGCACCATGCCGCCGAGCACGGGCGTGCCCAGACTATGGCGGCTCGAGCTTCCGGCGCCCGTTGCGACGACGAGCGGCACGATCCCGAGGATGAACGCGAAAGACGTCATGAGGATCGGCCGTAAACGCGTCTCCGCCGCTTGTTTCGCGGCCGACACTGCGTCCAGGCCCTGGTCGCGCAGTTGATTTGCGAACTCGACGATGAGGATCGCGTTCTTACTGGCGAGGCCGATCAGCATGACGTAACCGACCTGCGCGTAGACGTCGGAGAGCACGAATCCGATAGCGGGGGAGATCATCCCGGCGAGGATATCGCGCCCGAAAATCGCGAGCACGGCACCCAGTATCGCGAGCGGTACGGACATGAGGATGATCAGCGGATCGGTCCAACTCTCGTATTGGGCTGCGAGCACCAAGAAAACGACGACGATGCCGAGGGCGAAGATCAGTATCGACTGGCCGCCGGACTGAATCTCATCGAGCGAGATGCCCGACCATTCGTGACCGACGCCGGCGGTTTCGAAGTTCGCCGCGAGTTGGCCCATCGCGGCGATCGCATCGCCCGACCCCTTGCCTTGTTTGGGCTGACCCGAGAGTTCGATCGACCGGAACAGATTGTAGTGGGTGATAACCGGGGCGCTACGCGTCTGCGTCGAGGACATCAGCGTCGTAAGCGGCATGATCGCGCCCGTCGTCGACTTGACGTAGATGTTCTGCAGGTCGCCCACCGTGGCGCGATATGGCGTGTCGGCCTGCACGTAGACGCGATACGAGCGGTTGAGGTAGTCGAAATCGTTGACGTAAAGCGAGCCGAGGTTGATCTGCATCGTATTGAAGATGTTGGCGAGCGGAACGCCGAGCGATTGCGCTTTGTCGCGGTCGACGTTCACTAAGAGCTGCGGACTATCGTTGCGGAACGTCGTGTAGACGTTATTGAGGGACGAGTTTGGATCGCGATTGGCCGCACCGATGAACCGGTACGCCGTCGCGTTGAGCTTGTCGAGGCCGACGTTTCCGCGGTCTTCGAGCTCGTACTGAAAGCCACCGACGTTACCGACGCCCGCGATCGACGGTGGATTGAACGCGAACACCGATGCATCGGTAACCTGCGAGAATTTGCCCTGCAGGCCTTTGGGCCCGTATAAGAGCGGAAAGATGGAGCTCTGAAAATCGGGCCGGTCGGCCCACGATTTGAGCAACACGAACATCGTCGCCTTATTCGGACCGTTGCCCGAGAAGCCGAAGCCGATGACGTCGAAGATGCGCAACACCTCGGGCCGGGTGCGAATGATCTTCTCGATCTTTGCGGTGACGCGCTCCGTATAATCGATCGACGAACCTTCGGGCGCCTGTACCGACGCGATGAAGTAGCCTTGATCTTCATCCGGCGTGAAGCCGGTCGGTACGGCCTTGAACAGCAACCCCGTTACGATCAGCAAGCCGACGAACGCGGCCATAATGATCAGCCGGAAGCGAATCAGTCCCCCGAGCGACGCGTGGTAGAACCGGCGCAACCGATCGATACCGCGATTGACCGCGTTGAAAAAGCGATTGCGCGGCCGTTCGCTACGCCCGAGCAGTAACGCGGACAGCGTCGGCGTGAGCGTCAATGCGTTGAAAAGCGAGATGCCGACGGAGCAGACAATCGTAAGTGCGAACTGTTTGTAGAGCTGACCCGTCTCGCCCGGGAAGAACGCCACCGGCACGAAGACGGCGAAGAGCACGAGCGAGGTCGCGACGACGGCACCCGTTATCTCCTGCATCGCAGCCGACGCGCCGGCCAGCGGCGACATCTTTTTCTCTTCGATGAAGCGCGCGATATTTTCGATGACGACGATCGCGTCGTCGACGACGAGCCCGGTCGCGAGCGTCAGACCGAAGAGCGTCAGCGTGTTGATCGAAAAGCCCAGACCCTTCATCAATGCGAACGTGCCGATCAGCGAGACGGGAATCGTGATCGCGGGGATAAGCGTCGTGCGCCAATCCTGGAGGAAGAGATAGATCACGCCGACGACCAGTACGATCGCGATCAAAAGCGTGACGATCACTTCCTTGATCGACTCGTTGACGAAGGCCGTCGTATCGAAGGCGACATCGTAGTAGACGTTGGGCGGGAATTTCGTTGCGAGCTCCGCCATGCGATCGCGAACGGCGCGCGAGACGTCGAGCGCGTTCGCCGTCGGCAGCGCCTGAACGCCAAGACCCACGGCGCTACGGCCGTTGAAGTGGAGATCGTTCGAGTAATCCTCGGCGCCGATTTCGGCGCGGCCCACTTGGCGTAAAAAGACGTGCCCGCCGTCGGCGTTGCTCTTGACGATGAGGTTCAAGAATTGGTCCGGCGTCGAGAGCCGGCCGAGCGCGCGAACGCTCATCTGATAGGGCTGTTTGCCGTTCGTCGGCGGATTGCCGATGGAGCCGGCCGCGACTTGCACGTTTTGGTCTTGCAGAGCGGCGACGACGTCGGTCGCCGCGAGTCCGTTGTCGGCAAGTTTCTTCGGATCGAGCCATAAGCGCATCGCGTACTTGCGCTCGCCGAAAATGATGACGTCGCTAACGCCCTTGATGCGTTTGATCTCGTTCTTTAAATACAGATCGGCGTAATTCGAAAGAAAGATCGGGGACGTCGATCGATCGTGCGCCGAGAAACCCAGACCGATCACGAAGTCTCCGGCGTTCTTACCGACCGTGATACCGGCTTGTTTGACTTCGTTCGGCAGTCGCGCTTGCGCCGTCTGCACCGCGTTCTGCACGTCCGTTGCCGCGAGGTCGAGATTGCGCTCGAGATCGAAGGTGCAGACGATCGTGCTCGTGCCGTTGTTCGACGACTGCGACGAGATGTAGCGCAAACCCTGAACGCCGTTGATCGCTTCTTCGAGAATCGTCGTTACAGAATTCTCGACGGCCTGAGCACTCGCACCGGTGTAGCGGGCGGTCACCGTAACGACCGGCGGCGCGATCTTCGGAAATTGCGCGATCGGAAGGGTGGGGATCGTCACGGCTCCCGCGAGCAGGATCATCAACGAGCACACGGCCGCGAAGATCGGACGACGCAGAAAGAAGTCGATCACGCCCTTAGGACGTCGCAGCACCCGAGATTGTGTCAGCGGCGAACGACGTCACGAAGCCGACGATGCGGCCCGCCACGTTGCGAACTTCCGCGTGTGCGAAACGCTCCAGGACGACCGCCTCAGGGGGTTCCATGGCGCCCGCTCCGGCGAGTAATGCCATCGCGGCCGGTGCGGCCGCACGGCGCGCCCCATCGACGACTTTAAGGACGAGCCCGAGCCCTTCGCGGCGCAGCGCGTCGGCATGGACGCCTTCGGCGCCGGATTTAGCCACGATGCGGCCACCGGTCGCCGCGAGCAGTGCCGAGTCGAAGCGTTCCGAACCGCCGACGTACGCGGGTTCCGCGACCATCGCGTCGCGAACGGTTTCTAGCGCAGCGGCGTCCGCATCGTCGAGCGACGCCAAGGTCGCCATGCGTGCGAAGCCGCGCGCGGCGCGCCGGAGCGGCGTTGCGAAAGCCGGAATGCCGCACCCGTCGACGGCAACGGGCATCCGCGCGACGGGTTCCCCCAGAACGCGCGCACAAAAAGCGAGAATCCGCTGCTGCACGGGATGCTCGAGCGCGAGATAGGTACTCGGGTCGAGCCCGAGATGGACGCACGCCGCGAGGATACCCGCGTGTTTGCCCGAGCAGTTGTTGTGCAGCGCCGTCGGGAGCGCGCCCGAGGCCGCGAGCGCGACGGCAGCCGGCTGGTACGACGGCGCGTGCGCGCCGCATTGCAGGGCACTAGGGTCGAGCCCGATCTTCGCAAGGATCGACGCCACCGTCGCGACGTGAAACGCTTCGCCATTATGCGACGCCGCCATCACGGCAAGTTCGCGAGCATCGAAACCGAAGCGCGCGGCCGCTCCGCTCGCTACGACGTCGGCCGCGATGAGCGGCTTCGCCGCAGACCGCAGGAAAACGGGCTCGTCGATATCGCCGAGCGCGTGCACGACGTGACCGCGCTCGTCGGCTATGCAGGCCGCTACGTGATGCACCGATTCGGTATATGCGCCGCGTGTCACGTAGACGAAGGGTTCGCCGCGTAAAGTGCTCATGGGACCGCTACCGCGGCGCCGGCCCTTGCACGACTTGAACGAATCTGTTCGGCCGAATGTACTTCTTGAACGCGGCCCGGACTTGCCCGGCCGTCAGTCCCGCGTAGATCGTCGCGGCACGGTGCGCCTCGTCGAGCGGCAAGCCCGCAAGAGACCGGTTTGCGAGCGCGCTCGCCACGCCATCGACGCTCGCCTCACCCAGGGGAAGCTGGCGCAAGAGAATCGCTTTGGCTTGCGTCAATTCGCCCGGAGTGACGTCGGTCGTCTGCATCGAGCGCAGATCCCGGGCGACGAGCGCGCGCGCCTTCGAGACGTTGGGCGGATCGCTGCCGAACGAGACGGTGTAGGTCGCGCGCGTTCGCCCGGCTGCCAGCCGGTTGCTGACGTTATACACTAAACCCGCAACTTGCCGGATGTCGTGATAGAGCCGCGTCGCATAGAAGCCGCCGCCGAGAACGTGATCGCCCAGTTCGAGCGCATAGTAGTCGCGGTCGGTGCGCGCGAGCGAGACCGTTTGGACGAGTTGCGTTACGTCTTGTACGCGGCTCGCGTCGGGAACGACGACGGCTGCGGCCTTATTCGGCGGAACCTTCGGCAGATCGATCGCGGGCTTCGATCCGACCGAACGCCACGCGCCGAAATAACGCTCGATCGTCGCTCGCGCTTCCGCAACGGTGACGTTTCCGCTCACGACGATCGTCGCCATGTCGGGCCGATAGACGGAGGCATGATACGCGCGGGCATCGTCGAGCGAGAGCGCGGAAATGGACTGAGGCGACGGCTCGCGCAATTCCGGATCGCCCGGCGGCAAAAGGGCGCGCGAGAGTTCGCGTCCGACGAGATACGATGGACTCTGACGTTCGCCCGCGACTTCATCGGCATTCTGCTTGCGCACGATCGCGAAGGCGTCGGCGGGTAAGGCGGGGTGCAATTCGTTATCGGCCAGCAGCTCCACGCCGCGGTCGAAGCTGGCCTTAAGGACGTGCAGCGAAAAACTGGGGCCGGCCGATTCTTGCGCCGCGATATCGTCCAAGGCTTTCTGATACGCCAGCCGGTCTAGACTCGTCGTTCCGTACGCAAAGAGGCCGCCGAGGACGCCCGCGACGCCTTCTTTGCCGCGGGGCGCTTGAATCGCGTCGTCGTGCCGGATCTCGCCGACGACCGTAACGGTATCGCTCGCGGTCTCGGGTTGCACGATCAGGCGGATTCCGTTGGGCAGCGTCTGATCGCTCGGCGAGATCGTCGAGGGAGCGACATCGAGCCGAGCCAACTTCGTGCGCGCCCATTGCGGCAGCACGACGGGTTTCGTCGGCGCCGACGTTAACGATTCGCCGCCGCCGAAGCCTTTGGAGGAAACGGCTTTCCCCGAAGCTTTAGGAATGAGATTCGCCGTCACGGCCGCCGTCGGCACGAGATACGTTCGCGCGACGCGATTGACGTCGTCGACGGTTACGTTGCGAATCGCAGCGACATCGTCGTCGGGTGAATTACGGCCTTCGTCGGCGATGGCTTGCGACCAGGAGGCCGCGAGTTCGGCGATCGAGTTACGGGCGTATTCGTTGGAAGCGATTTCCGCGCGCTTCGCGGCCTCGACGAGGTCCGCGGGAAGTCCGGCCGTCACGTCGTTTGCGACGACGCCGGCGAGGGTGGCATCGAACGCCTTGATGTCGGCCCCGACCGGCAACGCGCCATAGACCAGACCGAGGCTCGCCTTCGGATACGTCGCCGCGAGCTGCGCGCCGGCTTGCAACGCCTTCCCTTGCGCCCCGAGCGCAAAGAGGTCGCCACGTTGGCTGGCGAGCACGTCGATCAGGATTCGCGCCGCCGCATAATCCGGATCGCTCGAACCCGGCAAACGGTACCCGGTGAACGCGAGCGAGTACGGCAAATCGCTAGCGAGATCGAACGACTCGGCGTGCACGGGCGCGAGTTCGATCGCCGGCCGTTTTTCGATCGGCCGCGCCGGTATCGGTCCGTACAGTTTCTGCACGAGCGCCAACGTGGCTTGCGGATCGACGTCACCCGCGATGACGAGGACGGCGTTGTTCGGGGCGTACCAAGCCTTGTAGAACGCCTTGAGGCTGGCGCCCGTCGTCTTCTGAAACGATTCGCGCGTGCCGAGCGCATCGCGGGCGTACGGCGTTCCGGCGAACATATCGAGCGACAGCCGGCTAAAGGCCTGGTACGACGGATTGGAAAGATCGGCGGCGACTTCTTGTTCGATCGCGCCACGTTCCGAAAGCCACTCTTTTTGCGTGTCGGCGATGTCGCGCATGCACGCCGCATCGACGTTGAGCTCCACATCGAGATCGGCTGCCGGAACGGTCGCGAAATATTGCGTGATCGTCTGCTGCGTATCGGCGTTTCCGTCTCCGCCGAGCTGCGCGAAGATGGCAGAAATCTGGTCGCCCGAAACACCGTCGCACCCGCGGAACGCCATGTGTTCCTGCGCGTGCGCCATGCCGGGGAAACCGGGCGGCGTTTCGTCGGCGCCGACGAGATAATTGTCGTACACGGTGACGACCGGTGCGAGCGGATCCCGGACGATCACGACGCGTAAGCCGTTGCCCAGCGTCGCCCGCGTCACGTTTGCATCGGCGGAGGGCGTTTGTGCGCGAATCGGCCCGCTTCCGCCGAGTGCGAGAACGGCGATCGCGATGGCCGCAACGGAACCCTTGAGCGACGAGAACACGGAGCCTCCTGGAAGCGCTGAAACCGAACTGAAAGAGCGCCGCCCGTAGCGGGCGACGCTCAGTCGTGCCGTTATACGAAGACCTCAGACGAGTGCGGCTTCTACGACGTGCGCCTCTTGCTCTGCGAAAAGCGGATTCGAAAGATACCGTTCGCCCGTGTCGCAGCCGATCGTCACGATCGTCTTGCCGGCCGACTCCGGACGCGCTGCAACCTTAAGCGCGGCGAAGATATTCGCGCCGGCGGAGATGCCCACGAGCATACCTTCTTCGCGGGCCGCACGGCGCGCCATATCGATCGCCTCGTCGTTGGTCACACGGATCACTTCGCTGTAGATATCGGTGTTGAGATTCTTCGGGACGAAACCGGCGCCCGCGCCCTGGATTTTGTGCGGTCCCGGCGCACCGCCGGATAGCACGGGCGATGCGTCAGGCTCGACGGCGATCGCGACGAAACCGGGCTTGCGTTCCTTCAGCACTTCACCGACGCCCGTCAAGGTGCCACCGGTTCCGACCGCCGCCACGAAGATATCCACCGAGCCGTCGGTGTCGCGCCAGATCTCTTCGGCCGTCGTGCGGCGATGGATTTCCGGATTCGCGGGATTCTCGAATTGTTGCGGCATGAAATACTTTGCCGGATCGGAATCGCGGATCGCCTGCGCGCGGGCGATAGCGCCCTTCATGCCTTCGGCCCCCGGCGTCAACACGAGCTGCGCGCCATAGGCCTTGAGAAGGTTGCGCCGTTCGATCGTCATGGTGTCCGGCATGGTAAGCACCAGCGGGTAGCCTTTGGCGGCGGCCACGAAGGCGAGCGAAATGCCGGTGTTGCCGCTCGTGGGTTCCACGATCACGGTATCGGGACGTAAACGGCCCTCGCGTTCCGCAGCTTCGATCATCGCCACGCCGATGCGGTCCTTCACGCTACCGCCCGGGTTGAACGACTCCATCTTCACCAGCACCGTGCCGGGCAGATCCTTGCCCAGACGCGGGAGCTTCACGAGCGGCGTGTTCCCGAACGTGTCGGCGAGATTATCGTAGATACGTGCCATATGGTACCTATAGACTACGGCCGTCGTACAAGGGGTGCACTTTGCCGCCTCGAACGTCCGTTCGGCGCCCATGTTCTCGCTGCTCGAAAAAACGCTCTACGTCGCGGACCTCGATCTTTGGATCGACTCGATGCGGCCGCGAGGGCGCTGTTACGTCTCACACGGCCACGCCGATCACGCTCGCCCGCACGACGTCGTCGTGACGTCGGTCAACAACGCTCGGGTCTGCGCCCTGCGTTTCGGGCGCCGTACCGCCAAAGGTGACGAACCGCTCTTTGGGAATGCCGCGACTCGCGAGATCGTCTTCGAGACGCACGCCTATAACGAATCTTGGCGACACGGCGAGCACGAATTGACCCTGTTCTCCGCGGGTCACGTTTTGGGCAGTGCCCAGCTCCTCATCGAGGGCGAGCGCGGCCGCTTCGTGTATACGGGCGATTTCAAGCTCGAGCACTCCTACACGGCCGAGCCGCCCGAAGTAAAAGCGTGCGATACGGTCCTGATGGAGTGCACGTACGGCCGGCCGCAGTACGTCTTCCCGCCCCGCGCGGAGGTCGCCGGCGCGATGGTCGCGTGGGCCAAGAAGGCCCTCGAGGACGGGGCGGTGCCGATATTTTTCGCATATTCACTCGGCAAAGCCCAAGAAGCGATGGCGATCTTGGGCAACGGGGGAATCCCGCTCGCCGCGCACGGCGCGGTGGCTTCGATGGCCCGTGTGTACGAAGATGCGGGTGTCGCGCTGCCGCCCTACGAGCGGTACGACGCGACGACCTTCGATGGCCGCCGTGCGCTCGTGTGGCCGCCCTCGGGTCGCGCCTTGCCGACGGCCGTCCGTGGCAAAGCCGTTCGTACGGCGGCGCTTACCGGCTGGGTGCTCGGCAAAGGAACCAATTTTCGCAGCCGAACCGACGCGGGATTCCCGCTTTCTGACCACGCCGACTATCCGTCGCTCCTACGGTATGTCGAGCTCGCCAAACCGAAAAAAGTGCTGCTCAACCACGGCGGCCGCGAATTCGTCGGGCGCCTACGCAAGCTCGGGGTCGATGCCGAATATCTCGAAGCTAACGCCCAGCTCGCGCTCTTTTAGTCCCCGATATCCCAGAGCATGCCGAGATCGCGTTTTGAGAAGGCTCGAAACGCGATGAGCGTATCGGTGCGCACGATGCCCTCGAGCCCGGCGATGTGGGCGGTTACGAGGTCGGCCAAATCGTCGTGCGCTTTCACACGAACGACCGCCACGAGATCGTAGGGTCCCGCGACGCTGTAAACTTCGCCGATGCCCGGCACGTCGAGCAGACGTTCGGCGAGCGGTTTAACGCCGCCCGGCGTAACCGTCAAGAGAACGAACGCCGTGATCACACGTCGATATCCGAATCTTTTAAATTAGGCTCGTTGAGCTTGACGTCGGCGTACACTGCGGTCTCCACGGATCGCTCGCCGACGAACTGTTCGCGCTTCATCGGAAGATGCGAGCTCGCCGAAAAGGTCAGGGTCTCCTTGGTGACGCCGCCGGGTTCGGGCACCTGCGGCACGAGCGTAACGAGCGTACCGTCGGCGGTCTTCGTCTCCGTGAGCGCACCCGGCACCGTCGCAAAGTGATCCAGTTGGAAACCGAACGAGGCGGCGTCGATCTGATCGCCGCGCAGCGACATCGCGCGCGGATCGTTTTTCGCAAGCGTTATCTTCAAAAACGAAATCATGCCGCCCTGACGCCCTTTGACTTTAGGACCGCCGTGCCACGCTGCTCCGCCACCCTTGCCCGGGCCGGCGATAACCGTGATGAGTGCCGCATTCGGCTTCACAAACTTGTAGGTGTACGTCCGGTTCTGCGCTTGTTTACCGTCGTTCGTCGTCTCGTGCGAGACGATCGTCCCGGTATAATTCGTCAGGCCATCCCACGCTTTGCGGAATGCGTCGAATTCGGGTGTACTCTTATTGACCGGATTTAGCGTACCCGGAGCGGGTCCGTTGCCCGCCGGAGCCGGGGCCGCGTTAGCGGCGGCGAAGGCCCCAGCCGTCGGGACGCCGGCAGCAAGGAGTGCGCCGACCGCGCCGACCCGAACGAATTTCGAAAGAAGGTTGCTCATCATACCTCGGAGGTTAGCCGGTGGCGGGCGATGATCGCCTTCGCCGCAGCGTGCGACGACATCGCCGCACAGGCGGCGAAGTCTACAAAGACCGAACGACTCGGACGGTACTTAAGTTCGTTGTCAGGAACGGACCTGCCCGCAGTTGCCCGCTTTCTTTCGGGAAATCCGCTGGCGGCGCACGATGATCGGAAATTGGCGATCGGCGGCCGCACGCTATTGGCCGCAGCGCGCAAACTTTGGGATCCCACGGACGACGCGCTGGCCGCTGCCTATCGCGAGACGGGCGATCTCGGCGACGCACTCGCGCGGGTCGCCCGCGAGCCGGAAAGCGTCGGCCTATTCGCCGAAACGCTGACCCCGGCGACGTTTGCCGAGATGCTCGACGAACTCGCGTCGGCCGCCGGAAAGTCGGCCGGGAAACGGCGCGACGCGATGTGCGAGCGGGCCTTTCGCGCGTGCACGACGCCCCGCGAAGTCGCGTACGTCGCGAAGATTCTCACGGGTGACCTTCGCATCGGCCTCCGCGAAGGGCTCGTCCTCGATGCGATCGCCCTGGCTTTCGGGCGCGATCCGGCCGCGATTCGCCGCGCGTCGATGGCGGCGGGCGACATCGGCGCGGTCGCTCTGGCGGCCCGGGCGGACGAGCTCGGCTCGATCGAGATCCGCTACGGCGCGCCGATCGGGTTCATGCTCGCGACGCCGGTCATCTTTAACTCGTCGTATCGCGAACTCGCGGCGGGCACGTGGCTCGTCGAAGACAAGTACGACGGTATCCGCGCACAAGCGCACGTGCGTGCGGGAACGGTGCGCCTGTTCTCGCGCACGTTCAGCGAACTCTCCGCCGCGTTCCCGGAAATCGTCACCGCCCTCGCCGCCTGTCCGGCCGACGCGATTCTCGATGGGGAAATCATGGCGCTGCGAGCCGGAGCGGTCTTGCCATTTCGTTACTTGCAGCCGCGTTTGGGACGCGTCGCTCCAGGGCCGGACGTCCAGGCCGAGATTCCCGTTCGCTTCGTCGTCTTCGACGTCTTGGCAGCGGGCGCTCGCTTCTTGCTCGACGAGCCGCTCGTCGAGCGGCGCGCCGAGATCGCGAGCCTGCTTCCTACGAGCGAGGCGCTCGCGGTCGCACCCTGGCAGACGCTGGAACCCGGCGCCTCGCCCGAAACGATCGCCGAATATTTCGAAGCGGCGCGCGCGCGCGGCAACGAGGGGCTGATGCTCAAGCGGACCGATGCCCCCTACGTACCGGGGCGGCGCGGAAAGTGGTGGCTCAAACTCAAGCGCGAACTTTCGACGCTCGACGTAGTGGTCGTGAGCGTCGAATGGGGCCACGGCAAACGCAGCAAAATGCTCTCCGACTATACGTTCGCCGTCCGCCGATCGGCGACCGATTCGGAGCTCCTGCCGATCGGGAAAGCGTATTCGGGCCTCACCGACGACGAGATCGCCACCCTGACGCAGTGGTTTCTGGCACACACGACGGGCCCGCTCGGGCGCAACGCGCTCGCCGTCGAACCGTCGACCGTCATCGAAATCGCCTTCGATATCATTGCGAAAAGCGCGCTGCACCGTAGCGGTTACGCATTGCGCTTTCCGCGTATCGTGCGCCTACGTTCCGATAAGCGTGCTGCGGAAATAGATACGCTCGAGGACGTCGACCGTATCTATCGCGCGATGCTGGAACGCGAAGGCGTCGAGACGTGAAGTCCGGTGCGCTCGAAGTCGACGCAGAACTGGTCTTGCACCCGCGCGAACCCAGTGACGCGCCGGAGATGTTCGCACTGGTCGAACGCCATCGCGCCGACCTACGCGCGTGGCTTCCGTGGATCGATAGCACGCGTTCGCTCGGCGATATTCGGCGCTACGCGCAATACGCACAAGCGCAAGCGCAAGCGCGTATCGCCTTCGACTATGCCATCCGGTCCGACGGTGCGCTCGTCGGCGCGCTCGGCCTGCACGCCGTCGACTACGCCAACCGGAGCACGGCGCTGGGCTACTGGCTCAGTCCCGCTGCGCGCGGCCGGGGCATCGTTACGCGCGCGGCCCGAACGATCGTGGCCCACGCCTTCAGCGACCTCAAACTGCATCGCCTGGAGATCCGCTGCGTAACGGAAAACGAAGCGAGCCGCTCGGTAGCCGAGCGGCTCGGGTTCACGTTCGAAGGGACGCTCGCAGGAGCGTATGTCCTTCATGGCGCGTTTCGCGATATCGCGCTCTACGCACGACTCGCGAAAGACTACTGACGGGCTTGGGGTCGTGCGACTTCCGTGTCGGTCTGAAGCGTCACTTCAGCGTTATCCGGAATGACGTAGTTGGTCTTGCGGTTGGTGCCGTACGCGAAACCGCCCGCGGCGCCGAGCAGGCCGCCGGAGTTCGTCCCCAGCGCCTTACCGACGATGTTGCCGACGATCATACCGGCCCCCGCACCCGCAGCTTGCTGGAGAACGGCGCTCTGCTCTTTCTTATCGACGGTCAGAACGTGACCGGTCAGCTTCGAAGATTGGCCGGTCGGCAGAACGATGCTGTCGAAGGCCAACGTGAGCGAGGCTTTCTTGCCCTGCGATGCGTGCTGCACGTCGGCAACGTGACCGCGTACCACCGCACCGGCGTACGACGGATCGCCGTTGGGATACGGCCGCGTCACCTGCATCGAAAAGCCTTTGCCGGCCTCGACTTTACCGGTATCGAGTTCGGACATCATCTTCCCAGTAATAGTCGTGCCGACGGGGATCGCGTCGGCGGCCGAAACGGGTATCGAGACGGCGAACGGAAGCACCGCTACACCGGCCGCTACAGCGAGCACGCTCGCCCGCGTTCGCGGGATTCGAAGTACATTCATGAAGCTCTCCTTTGTTACGCGCGGAGCGCGGGCGTGCGGCTCCGGCACTTTGCACATAACGTACCCACGCGCCGAAATGTTTACCGCCGCGACGCGTGCTTGCGCAGTTCGTGCTTCGCAATCGACGCGCGATGCACTTCATCCGGCCCGTCGGCAAGCCGCAACGTACGGGCGTTGGCCCAAAGCTGCGCGAGCCCGGGATCGTTCGACACGCCCGCGGCGCCGAATGCTTGAATGGCGCGATCGATGACGCGCAGCGCCATATTCGGCGCGACGACTTTGATCATCGCGATCTCGGCGCGCGCCGCTTTGTTGCCGTGGCGATCCATCATCTCGGCGGCGTGTAAGGTCAACAACCGCGCCTGATCGATCTCGATGCGCGAGTCCGCGATCCACTCGCCGATGACCCCTTGCTCGGACAGCGGCTTTCCGAAAGCGACGCGCGTCGTAACTCGCGCGCACATCGCTTCGAGCGCGCGCTCGGCCGCACCGATGAGCCGCATGCAATGATGGATGCGCCCGGGCCCGAGCCGCCCCTGCGCGATTTCGAAGCCGCAGCCCTCGCCGAGAAGCACGTTGTCGACCGGCACGCGCACGTTCTCGAAATGCAGCTCGGCGTGCCCGTGGGGCGCGTCGTCGTATCCGAAGACGGTTAAGGGTCGAACCATCGTGATGCCCGCCGCCTCCATGGGCACGAGCACCATCGACTGCGCGAGATGCTTCGGAGCCGAGGGATCCGTCTTCCCCATGAAGATCAACAGCTTGCAGCGCGGATCGGGGGCGCCCGTCGTCCACCACTTACGGCCATCGATCACGTAATCGGCGCCGTCGCGAACGATACGAGCGGTGACGTTGGTGGCATCGGACGACGCGACGTCGGGTTCGGTCATCGCGAAGGCAGACCGGATCTCGCCGCGCAGCAGCGGCTCGAGCCAACGCCGCTTCTGCTCCGGGGTCCCGTACCGGACGAGCACTTCCATGTTGCCCGTATCGGGCGCATTACAGTTGAAGACTTCCGGAGCGATGAGCGAGCGTCCCATGATCTCGCAGAGCGGGGCGTACGCGCGATTGGTCAAGCCGGCGCCGTACTCGCTTTGGGGCAGGAAGAGATTCCAGAGACCGGCCTCGCGCGCTTTCGCCTTCATCTCCTCCATCACGGGCGGGATGGTCCAGCGGTTTGCATACGCGGCGTGCTGCTCGTAATACGCGCGTTCTCCCGGCTCGACGACGTCCGCTACGAACGAACGCAAGCGCTCCGGCAGAGCCGCGGCTTCGGAACGTGCCTCGGTTTGCATCGCTCGGTAATTCGGCGCCCGCGAAGCGGGTCATGCCCGCACGAGGTGTTCGGGAGCTTACTCGGTAGACTACGCGCGATGCCCGTCTCAAGCGTCGCGACTTCACACGTGTCCAGATCGCACGCCGGCCGCGGCGTCCAGGCCGTACTCGTCGTGCAAGTGGCGGCGATGCTGGTGGCGGCGGCGTTGCTCGGGACGTGGCACGACGAAGAATATACGCTCGCAACCACCGCGCACGGCATCGCGTATGCGTTCCACCGCTCGATCGATTACGAGTTGCAGGCGCCGTTCTATTTCGTCGCGCTGGCGGCGTTGCGTACGCTCTCGGACTCGGTTTTCGTCGCGCGCGCCATCTCGGTGCTGTGTGCCGTCGCATTCACGTACGCGATGACGCTCGTCGCACGGCGCGTCGTGCCAGGCAACGCGTGGCTCGTCGCGGCGCTCGTCGCCCTCAATCCGTTCACGATCTTCGCGGCGGTCGAGATTCGGCTCTACGCCCTCGCGCTGCTGCTCTGCGCGCTCTGCTGGCTCGCATTTTACGGCGGATATTTTCGGGGCGACGATCCTCGCGCGCGAATCGCCTTCATCGTCCTCGCCGCCGTCTCGCTGTACACGCAGTACTTCATCGCCTTCGAATTTGTAGGCTTCGCCGTCGGGCTCGGCGTGATGGGGCGCTGGCGCGCGCTGCGCGCCTACGTCCTCGCCGGCGCTATCGTCGCGGTCGCATTCGTGCCGATGCTTATGGTCTTGCACGCGCAAGTCGGCGGCGCGTTCGCCGTACGCGATGCGCGAGCGGGAGCGTTCGGCAGCATCTTCTTGCACCCGTCGGTCGACTTCATCTTCCCCTTGGCCTATCAGGCGGTGGCGGGCGCGACGGCCCATCGCGCGACGCTGTTCGGCGCGCTGGCGGTTTTCGCAGCCCTGCTGATCGGGCGGCCGCGCCTCGGACGCCCGCTGCTCGCGTACGTTGCGATGGCGGCGACGGTGGAGGCGATCTACGTCGTTCTCGCCGACGGCTTCAACTACGAGTTGATCGTGCCGCGCCACTTCGTCGCACTTTTCGTGCCCGAAGTCGTCGCCGCGTACGCGCTGGTCGCCTCGTTCGGCAGCCCACGCGCTCGCGGCGCCGCGACCGCGATCGTGGCGATCCTATCGCTCGCCGCCGTCGCTTCCGACGCGACGACGTATCGAGCGATGGCCAAACACGGCGATTGGAAGCGCGTCGGCGCCTTCCTCACGCGTGCGGCACGCCCGGGTGACACGATCGCGATCTACGAAGCCGATGCGCTGCCGGCATTCCGGCGTTACTACAACGGTGCGGCGCACGTCGTGCCGTTCCCGCGCGCGCTTCCGCCCGACCGGTACGATATCAACGCGATGCTCGTGCACTCGACGGCCGAAGCCGAAACGGCGCTCGGGCGCTTACCGCAAACCGAGCGGGTCTGGTTCGTCAATTATGGGGTTTGCGATCGCTTCGACCGCCTCGGCTGCAACGAAGTGCGCGCCGCAATCGCCAGCCGCGAGCGCGTTCTCGAACGAATCGAATTCTTCGAGAACACCGTGCTGCGCATCGCTCCCAGAAAAGCCCCTTAACGCAATCGCCAAAGCGACGCGGTCACGGCCGCAGCGTCGGCGGCGCGGTTGCCGGCGGCTTCCCGGCGCAAAGCGGCAACCGCGGCATCGTCCACTATATAGCGGTAAGCTGGTTGCGCTCGCCACCCGCTGCGTTTGAAGCGCGCCAGCGACGCCGCGGTCGGGTCGAGAACGAAAACGGAACCCGGCATCCGCGGCTTCGTGAGGCTCTCGTCGGCACGGAGATAGGCCAAACGGACGCTCGGGTCGACGCTTGCTGCGAGGAGGACAGGGCCGAAATCCCACGCGCCCTGATCGCTGACGAAGACGACCGTCACGGGCGGCCTCGCCGCACCGATCGCGCGCGTAATCGGTCCGATCGGCGCGATACCGGCATCGCCCCACCAATACTCGCGCTGTGCCGCAACGCTGGCCGAAGCGAGGCCTACGACCACGAACCCGCCCAGCGCGAGCGCACCCGCGCCCCGGACGCGCCGCCGGGGACTTCGTGTCCAGCAGACGATCGCATAGGCCGCCGCACATTCGCAGGCGAGCCACGTCGGAATGAGATACCGCGATGCCGTCGAGCGACTCTCGTGCCGCAACACGTCGGGCAGCAGAAAGGCCATTGCCGTCGTTGCCCCGAGCACCGCCACGAAAAGCCACGCCCGGCGATCGGCGGATTGGCGCACGAGCAGGAACGCGCCGGCGACCGTCACGCCGAAGATTGGCACGAGTAGCACGGCGGCAGCGTGCCACTCGTAATCGAGATCGAAGAAGACCGCGCCCGCATTGAAGATCCACTTCAGCGCGAACAGCTTCAAGGCCAGCGGCATCCCGAGATAATTGTTGTTCGTGATCGCCGCGCGTCCGAGAACGAGGGCCGCGATCCAAGGCATGAAGGCGACGAGCGCCGCGCCGACGGCGAGCGCGAAGGGTATCAGCTCCCGGCGGAGTTCTCTCCGATATGCTAGGACTACGAAGATCGCGTGAGCGGCCAGCGTATACACAAAGACGACGTCGGTGTACAGGCCGACCGAGAGCGACAGTGCGTACCCCGCCCAACGCAGCGCCGAGGGTGCCGCGAGCGCGCGCAGCAGTGCCGCGCCCGAAAGAAAGATGACGCACGTCCACAAACTGTACTCGCGTGCCTGTTGGGCGTAGAGGATGTGAAACGGCGAAACGGCGACGAGTGCCGCCAGCACGGCTGCGAACGGCCCGCGTCCCATAAGCGCCACACCGAAGAGGTACGCGCAAAGGATCGCGAGCGCGCCGAAAAGGGCCGGGAGCGCCCGACGTGCGGCAATCGAATTGCCGAAGATCGTTTGCCAGCCTCGTTCGAGCACGTAGAATAGCGGTGGATGCTGCGCATCCTCCACCGCAAGTCCCGCGACGACATCGCGCAGCGACGTGTTGCGATCGACGTGTTGGAAGCGCAAGATATCGCCGACGCGTGCGATCGAGCCGGCGGCCGTTGCCGCCTCGTAATCGGCAACCGTGTGGCCGCTGACATGGACCGATGTCGTCGCCTCGTCGTTTGTGTAGAGCTTACCATTGAGCCGGTCGAAACGGAAGAATACGCCGATCGCGATCGCGATCACGATCGCGACGAACGAGACGCGCCTCACGCGTATCTTGGTCCTGGGCTCATGCTAAGGGGACTTATCGCGCAAGTCGCGCCGATGTCCTCGGCCCGCACGAGCCGCGCGGCGGCTCACCGCGACGGTTACGGAGACGTGAGAACTTTGCGTGCGATCACCATGACCGGGCCTTCGACGATGCGGAACGCCGCGAGCGCCACCGCCTGTAGGCGCGTCTTCTGCTTCGTATAACCGTCGTCGACATCCCACAGCGGGATGTACGATTCCAGGTCTCTTCGAAACGATCGGACCAGCGACGCAGCCGTTCCTCATCGACGCCGTGCGCTCGCAGGCCCGCGAGCGGGTCGGCGTCGTCGGGATGCGCGACGGCGAGCGCCGCAAACCGATCGGTCGTCACGCCCAGGCGCTCGAGCAGCGCCGAGCGTCCCACGTTCGCGCATGCGGGCTTTGTCGCCCGCGACGCTCCAGCGGCGAGGAATCGCAGGCGGTGGTGCGTTCATCGTCGCGTCGCTTCGCGAACGAGAGCCCCCTTCCGCCCATGACAGGGTGTTGGCATAGCTATCGGCTACAGTGGCGGAGTGAGTGCCCAGCCGCCAACCGTCGTCGATCTCGGCGTCGACGAACACATGCAAAAATCGTTCATCGACTATGCGATGTCCGTCATTCAAGATCGCGCGCTCCCCGACGTGCGAGACGGTCTCAAACCGGTGCATCGCCGGATTCTCTACGCGATGCGCGAGATGGGTCTGACGCCCGAGAAGACGACGCGCAAGAGCGCGGGCGTCGTCGGTGAGGTGCTCAAGCTCTACCATCCCCACGGCGACGGTTCGGTGTACGATGCCGCCGTGCGCATGGCGCAACCGTGGTCGTTACTGCATCCGCTGATCGCGGGCCAAGGCAATTTCGGTTCGATCGACGGCGACGGTCCGGCGGCGTATCGCTATACCGAAATGAAGCTCGCCCGGATCGCGCTGAATTTCTTCATCGGCATCGATAAGGAAACGGTCGACGTCCGCGACAATTTCGACGCGACGACGACCGAACCGACGATCCTCCCCGTCAACTTCCCGAACATTCTCGTCAACGGCACCGACGGCATCGCGGTCGGGATGGCGACGTCGCTGCCGCCGCATAACTTGCGTGAAGTCGCCGCGGCCGTCTTCGCCTACTTGGATAATCGCGACATCGGCGCGCGTGAGATCGCGCAGATTATGGTGGCGCCCGACTTTCCCACCGGCGGCGTGGTCCACGATCTCGAGGGCTACATTGCCGCACTCGAGACGGGACGCGGTTCGGTCAAGCTCCGCGCGACGTGGCACGAAGAGACTGCGAAAAACCGTACGCTGCTCGTGCTCGATTCGGTCCCCTACCAGTCCAATAAATCGACGCTCGTCGAACGCATCGCCGATCTCATCAACTCCAAAGCGATCGACGACGTTACGGATCTGCGCGACGAGTCCAACAAGGGCGGCATCCGCATCGTCATCGAGCTGCGCAAGGGAACGTCGGCCGAACACGTTTTCAACCAGCTCGTCGCGCGCCGGACCGGACTCGAGGTCACGGTCGCCTACAACGCGATGCTGCTCGCGGGCAAGCAGCCGCGCCAGATGAACGTGCGCGAGATCCTCGAGCGGTGGGTTGCCTTTCGGCTGGAAACGATCCGGCGCGCCGCCGTCTACGATCTCAAGAAGGCGGAAGACCGCCTCCACGTCCTCGCCGGGTTCATCAAAGCCATCGGCCTCATGGATAAGGTCATCGCGACGATTCGCGCTTCGAAAGATCCGCCGCAAGCGAAGATCGCGCTGATGAACCTGCTCGACGTCGACGAGATTGCCGCCCAGGCGATCCTCGAACTGCGGCTCTCCAAACTCACGGGTCTCGAACTCGACGCGATTCGCGCCGAGCACGCGAGCGTTACGGCGACCGTACGCGAGCTCGCAGCTCTGCTCGCGAGCGAACGGCGTCGCGTGACCGTCTTACGCAAAGACCTCAAAGGCGTCGTCGACGCGCATGGCGTCGAGCGACGGACGAAAGTCGAACGAACGCTCGTGCGGTTGAGCCGCGAAGAGCTGATCGTGCGCGAAGACGCGATCGTGGTCGCGAGCGTCAACGGGTACGTCAAGCGGGTCGCGGCGGGTGCGACGGAACGCTCCGGCCGCGGCGTGCGCGCCAAGAGCGGCCTGGGGACCGCGCCCGACGATCTCGTCGAAGACGTGCACGTGGGCTCGACGCACGATTACCTCATCGCGCTGACCGCACGCGGTCAGCTCCATGCGAAAAAGCTCTACGACGTCCCCGAGACGGCGCCGGGTGGGAGGGGACGCCACGTGCGCAACGTCGTCGACGGCATCGACGCCGAAGATACGATCGTGAAGCTTCTGACGATCGGCAATTTCGTGGAGGACCGCCACCTCGTGACGGTCACGCGTAACGGCGCGATCAAACGCACGCGGCTGGCCGACTATGCGGGTGCGGTCCGGCGCGGCGGCATCGCGGCGGCCAAACTCGACGACGGCGATACGATCGCCGCCGGTGCGATCGCGGCGGACTACGATCACATCGTGCTCGCCGCCTCGAACGGTAAGGCGCTCCGCTTCGTCGCTGACGACGCGGAGCTGCGGCCGCTGGGCCGCGGGGCCGGCGGCACGCGGGGTATCAAGCTCGAGCGGGGCGATCGCGTCGTCGGCCTCCTCGTCGTCGCGGGCAACGGCAAGCCGCAAGCGCTGCATACGGTCGGTCGCGACGTCGACGGCGCGACGGTTCGCGTGGAAGAACTCGATACGCGCGCGATGGATCGCAACCGATATGTGGTCTGCATCGGGGAGCGCGGCGTCGGCAAGAAAACGGCCCTCGCGGATTTGAACACGCAGGCGCGCGGCGGAAAGGGCGTCGTCTGCTACACCGTCACCGCGAAATCGGGTCCGCTGATACGGGCCCTCGGCGCGGATCCGTCACGCGATCTCGCGCTCGTGTCGGCCAAAGGGACGCTGACGCGGGTAGCCTTCGACGCGATCCGCACGACGCAGCGAACGTCGAGCGGGAGTGCGCTCGTCACGCTCGAGCGCGATGATAGCGTCATCGACGCGCGGTCGGTTCCGCGCGAAGGCGAACTCTGACCGGCGTGGCAAAGGACCAAAAAAGCCTCGACCTCTTCTCAACGACGGCGAGCCTCGCACCCGAACCGCCCGAAGCGCATCCGCAAAATGCGTCGGGCCGTTACGACGGTTCGTCGATTCGGGTTCTCAAAGGGCTCGAGGCCGTTCGCAAACGTCCGGGTATGTACGTCGGCGATACCGAGTCGCGCGGCTTTCACCACCTTCTCACCGAGATCTACGATAACAGCATCGACGAAGCGCTGGCCGGCCATGCGACGACCGTGACCGTGACGCTACACGCCGACGGCTCGGCCGCGGTTCGGGACGACGGCCGCGGAATTCCCGTCGACGCGCATCCGACCGAGAAACTCCCGGCCGCGACCGTCGCGCTGACGGTGCTGCACGCCGGCGGCAAGTTCGAGGGCGCCGCGTATAAGACGTCGGGCGGCCTCCACGGCGTCGGCGCCTCGGTCGTGAACGCGCTTTCGACGAAGCTCGAGATGACGATCTGGCGCGACGGCTTCACGTGGGAGCAAACGTTCCGCGATGGCGGCAAGCCCGCATTCCAGTTACGCCAAGGGAAGCCGACGCGCGCGCACGGGACGTCGATCCGCTTCTGGCCCGATACGTCGATCTTCACCGACACGACGCGTTTCGAAGCGGCGATCGTGCGCGACCGGCTGCGCATCTCGTCGTTTCTGAACCCCGGCCTGACGCTCGTCTTCGTCGACGAATCCGCGAAAACGAGCGAAACGTTCCGTGCGAGCGACTTCGCGGAAAGCCTCGACTATCTCGCCAAAGACGTCGGCCCGGCGATCACGCCCGCGATCGCCGCGCGCAAGAGCGTCGCCACCGAAAAAGGCGACGTCGAGGTCTTTCTCGCGCTCCGCTATTTCGATGCCGACGAAGCGATCGTCGCCACCTATGCCAACAATATCGCGACCGCGCTCGGCGGGACGCACGAAGCGGGCTTTCGCTCGGGGCTCTTGCGCGCGATCAACACGTACGCGCAGAACAACGCGTTACACAAAGATGCGTTGACGGCCGACGACGTGCGCGAAGGACTCGTCGCCGCGATCGCCGTGCGGCTGCGTGAGCCGCGCTTCGAAGCGCAAACCAAAGAACGTCTCGCCAATACCGAAGCCAACGGCGCGGTCGCCTCGACGACGTATCAAATGCTCGCCGGATTTTTCGAAGAAAACCCGAGCGTCGCCAAAACGATCGTGCAGAAAGCGCTCCTCGCCGCAAAAGCGCGGGATGCCGCACGGCGCGCGCGCGATACGGTGATCAAACGCAAATCCGTACTCGATAGCACGTCGCTGCCGGGAAAACTTGCCGATTGCCGCGAGCGCGATCCGGAATTATCCGAACTCTTCATCGTGGAAGGCGACTCGGCCGGGGGCACCGCGAAAAGCGGGCGGGATTCCGCGTTTCAAGCGATCTTGCCGCTTCGCGGTAAGATTCTCAACGTCGAAAAAGCCGAAGTCGGCAAGGTGCTCAAGAGCGAGCAGATCGATAACCTCGTGCGGGCGCTGGGATGCGGGGTCCTCAAGCACTTCGATCCGGCACGGCTGCGCTATCATAAAGTGATCATGATGACCGATGCCGACGTCGACGGCGCGCACATCGCGACGCTGATGCTGACCTTCTTCCATCGCTTCATGCCCCAGCTCATTACCGGCGGCCGCATCTTCTCCGCGATGCCGCCGCTCTATCGCGTCTTGCGCGGCAAAGAGTCGCATTATATCCGCAACGATCCGGCGCTCGAGAAATTTCTGAAGGCGCGGTCGGGTCAATGGACGGTGCAGCGTTTCAAAGGGTTAGGCGAAATGGACGCCGAGCAGCTCTGGGAGACGACGCTCGATCCCAAGACGCGGCAACTCAGCCGCATCCGCTACGGTGCCGGTGCGGCGCCGGGCTCGAATGAAACCTTCACGATGCTGATGGGCGACGACGTCGTCCCGCGCCGCGCGTTCATCGAACGAAACGCGGCGTTCGCGACGGTCGACATCTGAAGAACCGCTTAAAACGTGCTGAGACCGAGATTAAATTGCGTGCGCGGCGTTACGGCGCCGACGCGCCGTACCGTATAAGGACGGTATAACGCTATCGTCCGGCGTGGCTCGCCGCTACGCCCAGGAGTACGTACCATGATCGCCCGTCGCTTCAGAATCCTCGGCACCATCGCACTCGCACTCGGCTTTTTCGGTGCCGGCACCACACTTTCGCAGCAAGCTTCCGCCCAGGCACTCCAACCCAAGCTCCGCGGCGAGCGCGGCAGCGCGCACGACATCCGCTCCGTAGAACGCCACCTCAAGCGCATGATCGCGAACCTGCAGCGCGACCAACGCGACTACGGCGGCCACCGCGTCAACGCGATCGGCCTCTTGCAGCAAGCCGATCAGCAACTGGACGCGGCGATCCAGGTGGACGCGACCACGCCGCATTAGCCCGACCGAACGTCCCTCGAGAAAACGGACTTCGCCATAGGCGCTAATAACACGGCGAACGTGGCTCAAGAAAAGAACTCCGACGTGAGCGACGCTCTCGCAGAATTGCCCGACCACGTCGAAGCGTCGGTCCGCTCGATCGTCGATTTCAAGGTCGAACACGCGCTGTCGGCGACCCTGCCGCAACGGGCGGTCGAGCGGGTCACGGCGACGCTCGGCCGCCCGCAATTCATCGCTTGCATCGCGGCGTTCGTTGCCGTGTGGGTGACCGTTAACGTGTTCGCGGGCCCGTTACACCTGCGCGAATTCGACGCTCCGCCATTTTATTGGCTCCAGGGCCTCATCTCGTTTACCGCACTCTGTATGACCGCGCTGATCCTCACGACGCAACGGCGACTCGATCGCCTCGCCGAAGATCGGGCGCAGCTCACGTTGCAAGTCGCGATCGTAGCCGAGCAGAAGACGACGAAGCTCATTCAGCTGCTCGAAGAGTTTCGGACCGACCATCCCGAGCTTCCGAATCGCGAAGATCTCGTTGCCGAGGCGATGTCGGCGTCGGCGAATCCGCAAGCGGTGCTCGAAGCGATTCGCGAAGGGCATGAAGAGCGGCTCCCGGACGGCTTGGCGCCGCCGGTGTAGCCCTCGCAGAGCATGGCGTCGTTTGCCGTTAGGCGGTGACGAGCGCCTTGCGGTCGGTATCGAACGCGTCCTCAGACAACGCCATCGTCGTAGGGCCGCCCGCGACGATCTCGTGCTTGTAGCCGACCACCTTGGGCAGAACGTGGTCCGCGTAATAGCGCGCCGTTACGATTTTGGTGTCGTAGAAGGAATCCGAGCCCAGCTTCTTGCTTGCGATGAGCGCCGCGCGCGCCATCTGCCAGCCGCCGGCCACGTAGCCCCAAAGCATCAGATACGGAACCGCACCGGCGAACGTCACACGCAGATCTTTGAGCGCATTTCCGCCGAGCCACAACGACGCTTCTTGCAAGGCCCGAGCGGCTTTGCCGAGTTCGATTCCGATCGCTTTGACGTGTTCGTTCTCACTCTCGCCGCACTCGACGACCGTCGTGTTGATCTGCACGATGAGTTTGGTCGCGGTCTTCCCCATATCCTTAAGGAACTTACGACCCAGCAAGTCGTTGCCTTGGATCCCGGTCGTCCCTTCATAGATCTGCGCGATACGGATATCGCGATAGTACTGTCCGACGCCCGTCTCTTCGACGTAGCCCATGCCCCCGAAGACCTGAAGCGCTTCGGAGACGACTTGCGTGGCAACTTCGGTCGACCACGCCTTGACGATCGGCGTGAAGAACTCAACGATGGCGTTGGCTTCTTTTTTCGCCGCCGGATCGGGATCGGCATGTTCGTGATCGAGCGCTGCGGCCGTGAAGAACGCGACCGCGCGCATCGCTTCGACTTGGGACTTGCAGTTCATCAGCATGCGACGCACGTCGGGATGCTCGATGATGCGGACCGGCGTCCACTCCTTAGCCGCGATATCTTTGGACTGCACCCGCTCGCGCGCGTACGCGAGAGCCGCTTGATACGCGCGGTCTGCAACCGCATAGCCTTGAACGCCGACCGAGAAGCGCGCCGCGTTCATCATGATGAACATATACTTGAGGCCGAGATTCTCTTCGCCGATGAGGTAGCCGGTCGCGCCGCCGGCCTTCTCGCCATAATTCATCGTCGTCGTCGGCGACGCGTGAATGCCGATTTTGTGCTCGATGCCTGCGCAGTAGATGTCGTTGCGCTCGCCGATCGAGCCGTCGTCCTTGACCAGAAATTTCGGGGTGATGAAGAGCGAAATGCCCTTGACGCCTTCGGGCGCCGTCGGCGTGCGCGCGAGCGTCAGATGAACGATATTTTCGGTGTAGTCGTGCTCGCCGTAGGTGATATAGATCTTTTGCCCGGTAAGCTTATACGTGCCGTCGGGCTGCGGCACGGCTTTCGTGCGCACTTGCGCGAGGTCGGATCCCGCCTGGGGCTCGGTGAGATCCATCGTGCCGGCCCATTTCCCCGAGACCAAATTCGGGACGAACGTCTTCTTCTGTTCGTCGGTGCCGACCAGCAGGATCGCTTCAATCGCGCCCTGATTGAGTAGCGGCCCGAGCGAAAAACCGAGATTCGATGCGTTCCACATCTCGAGGGTCGCGGTGCTCATCAGCCAGGGAAGGCCCTGGCCGCCGTATTCGGCCGGCATCGGCAAGCCGACCCAGCCGGCATCGCCAAATTGTTTGTAGGCGGCCTTGAAGCCGGGCGGCGTGATGACGTCGCCATCGACGAACTTCGCGCCGTGGCGATCGCCGACGACGTTGAGCGGATCGAGCACGTTGCTCGCAAAGTTACCGGCTTCTTCCAGAACGGCGTCCGCGATATCCCGGACGTCTTCGTAGCCCGGCAATCCGGCGATCGCATCGAAATCGACGAGCTCGTTAATGAGGAATTGAAAGTCGCGAAGCGGTGCTTTGTAGGCGCTCATACGGTAGTTCCTCGAGTCGGTGACGTGCGATGGTCTGCTGACATTCGCGTCGGGAGAATAAACTCCGGCAACGTTCGTTCCAAGCGAAGGTTTAGTCGAACCCGCCGATCGTCGTGCCGCCGTCGACGACGATCGTTTGACCGGTGATGAACGCGCCCGCTCGTGACGCGAGCATGACGGCGACGCCCGCGACGTCCTCCACGGTGCCCAAACGCCCGAGCGGATACTGTTCGATGGTGCGCCGCTCGAGCTCCGGGTCCGCGTAGAGCGCCTTCGCGAAGTCCGTCTTGATGACGCCCGGCGCGATCGTATTGACCCGCACGTTACGGTCGCCCCACTCGACGGCGAGATTGCGCGCGAGCTGCGAGTCGGCTGCCTTCGAAAGCCCGTAGGCACCGAGCATGCGGCTACCTTTGAGGCCGGCGATGCTCGAGACGATGACGCACGCGCCGCCGCCGGCCCGGGCGATCTCCGGCAGCGCCATGTTGGCGAGCCACAGGTTGGAGCGCACGTTGGAATTCATGATCTTATCGTAGGCGTCGTCGGGGATGCCGGCGAGCGGGCCGAAATACGGGTTGACCGCCGCATTGCAGACTAAAATATCGATCTTGCCGTACCGTGCGAGGGTCCCGGTGACGAGCGCCTGCAGCTGGTCTTTATGACCGATATTGCACGGCAGCGCGAGCGCATCCCCGCCGGCGGCGACGATCGACTCGCGGGCGGCTTCGCAGGCGTCGGCCTTTCGGCTCGAAACGACGACGCGCGCGCCGCGCCGCGCGAACTGCTCCGCAATCGCAAGGCCGATGCCGCGCGTCGAACCCGTGATGATGGCGACCCGCCCCGCGAGATCGAAGAGATCGTCGCTTTCCGGAGCGGTCACCGCGCGGCGAACGCCGGCCGGCGCTTGCCCAAGAATGCCTCGACGCCTTCCATGAGGTCGGGTCCGGCCGCGGCTTCCTCTTGAATGTCGGCCTCGCGCTCGAGCCAGGCGGCGAAATGCGGCAGCATCGCTTCATTAAAGGCCCGTTTAGTTAGCGCGGCGGCCACCGGCGAAACGGCGGCGAGCGCGGCGGCATACGCCGCCGTCTCGGCGGCGAGATCGCCGCCAGGAGCCACGACGCGATTGACGAGGCCCAAGCGCTGCGCCTCCCGCGCATCGATCCGGTCGCTCGTCAACGCAAGTTCGAGCCCGCGCCCGAAACCTGCGAGCAATGGCAACATGAAGCTCGCGCCGCCGTCGGGCACGAGCCCGATCTTGGAAAACCCGAGCGTGAGCACCGCTTCGTCCGACGCGATCCGGACGTCGCAGCAGAGCGCGATCGAAAGCCCGACGCCCGCGGCGATCCCGCCGAGCGAAGCGACGACGGGTTTCTCGATCGAGCGAATCCGCATCACCAGCACGTTATAACCGCGCCGCAAATGCTCGGCGACCGAGACGGCCGCAGCGCCGGCCCGCTTCATCCGCACGAAGGCCTCGAGATCCTGACCCGCAGAGAACGAGCGGCCCTCACCGCACAGCACGATCGCGCGCACGGCCGGGTCGCCTTCCGCCGACGCCAAGGCCTCTAAAAGCGCCTGCGTCATCTCGTCGGTGAACGCGTTGAGTTTCTCCGGCCGGTTCAGCGTCAGGGTCAGGACGGGACCGCTTCGAGAAGCGCGGACGACGGGATCGCTCATCTCGGGCGCTTCGGCGTAAGCCGGATGACGTCTTTGTGCGCCGTTCGCACGTTATAGTAGGTGTATGACACCCAAGCTCACTCGTTCGCACTTCACGCTCGGCTTGTTTTCGCTCGCGGCCTTCGCGGCGTTCCCCCGCGCCGCTCGCGCGGCGCAGAAAGCGCCCGAAGTCGCCTTCAGCGACGCCCAGTGGCGCGCGCGCTTGAAACCCGAACAGTACGCCGTCTTGCGCCAGAGCGGCACCGAAGCGCCGGAGTCGAGCCCGCTCGACCACGAACATCGAGCCGGCACCTACGCCTGCGCCGGTTGCGCGCTGCCTCTCTTCGACGCAAAGACCAAGTTCGATAGCGGCACGGGGTGGCCGAGTTTCTACGCCCCCTTGCCGAACGCGGTGGCGACGACGACCGATTCGTCGCTCTTCGAAACGCGCACCGAGGTCCATTGCCGCCGCTGCGCCGGACATCTCGGTCACGTCTTTAACGACGGTCTCAAGCCGACGGGATTGCGCTACTGCATGAACGGCGTGGCGCTGGCCTTTCATTCCGGCGAGTCGCGCCGCACGGGCTAAAACCCGTCTGGCGGCGAGCCCCGCTAGCATCGGCCGCTCGGTTCGGCGAGGAACGTGAGGGGTAAGACAGACCGCAATGTCCGTCGATAGCCTTACCTCAATGCCGTTCGGAGCGCGCGTCTTATCCAATGGCGGCGTTCTCTTTCGCTTGTTCGCCCCGAGCGCGCGCTCGGTCGACGTGGCGATAGAAGCGCCCCGCGCCGGGCGGTACCCGCTGGTCCGCGGCGACGACGGTTTTTTCGAAACTGTCGTCGTCGATGCCGGGGCGGGGGCGCGTTATGCGTTCGTCATCGACGGGCTACGCGCGCCCGATCCGGCGTCGCGCTATCAGCCCGACGGCGTTCACGGCCCGAGCGTCGTCGTCGATCCGGCGGCCTACACCTGGCCGGGCGCGTCGTGGACGGCGCGTCCGTGGCACGAGACCGTCTTCTATGAGTTGCACGTGGGCACGTTTACCGCGGCCGGGACGTATGCGGCTGCGGCCGAGCGGCTCCCCGACCTCGTCGATCTCGGCGTGACGGCGGTCGAACTCATGCCGCTCGCCGACGTACCGGGCGACCGCAACTGGGGCTACGACGGCGTACTGCCGTTCGCGCCGTCGCACAATTACGGCACGCCGGACGAGCTGCGGGCCTTCGTCGCTCGCGCGCACGCGCTCGGCCTCTCGGTCTATCTCGACGTGGTCTACAACCACTTCGGGCCCGAAGGAAATTATCTGCACGCCTACGCCGGCGAGTTTTATACGCAACGCCATCAAACGCCGTGGGGCGCGGCGATCGACGTCGCGGCGCCCGAACGCGCCGGCGTTCGCGCGTTTTTCATCTGCAATGCGATCTACTGGCTCACCGAATATCGCTTCGACGGCTTACGTCTCGATGCGGTGCATACGATCTACGACGGCGAGCAGCGCGCGTTTCTGCTGGAGCTCGCCGCCGCGGTTCGCGCGGGCGTCGAGCGCACCGTGCACCTCGTCGTCGAGAACGACGATAACGAAAGCCGGTTACTCGAAGCGGGTTTTCGAGCGCAATGGAACGACGACGCGCACCATGCGGCACACGTGATCGCAACGGGGCAGCGCGACGGATACTACAGCGATTATGCACGCGACCCGATCGCCCTCTTGGGCCGCACGCTCACGGCGGGTTTCGCGTATCAAGGGGAACCCTCGGCGCACCGTAACGGCGTCGCGCGGGGCGAACCGAGCGCGCACCTCCGCCTGTCGTCGTTCGTCACGTTCGCGCAAAATCACGATCAGATCGGAAATCGTCCCTTCGGCGAACGGCTCACCGCTCTCGCGACCGATGACGCCGTCCGCGCGATCGTCGCCATGCTCTTGCTGGCGCCGCCAGTTCCGCTGCTCTTCATGGGCGAAGAGTGGGGGGCGAGTACGCCGTTCCTCTTTTTCTGCGATTTCGAACCGGACTTGGCGCGCGCCGTCACGCAAGGGCGCCGCGGCGAATTCGCATCGTTCGCCGAATTTGCCGACGAGCGCGCGCGGGAACGTATCCCGGATCCCTCAGCGGCGCAGACGTTCGAGCGAAGCCGGTTACGCTGGGAGGAGCGCGCGACCGCACCGCACGCGGCGTGGCTTGCGTTCTACCGAAATCTTTTAGCGCTGCGCCGGCGCGAGATCGTGCCGCGCATCGAGCGCGTGACTGGAAACGACAGTCGCTTCGAAACGTTCGGCGCGACGGGTCTGCGCGCGACGTGGCGGCTCGATGACGCGAGCACGCTCGCGCTCGAAGCGAATCTCGGGCCCACGGCGGGGACGAAATTCTCCACGCTGCCACAAGGTTTCGTCGTCTTCAGCACGCACGACCCAACCTATCCCGACGGCATCGCGCCGCCCTGGAGCGTCCGGTGGACGCTCGATTGATCTCGAGCGTTCCGCTCAGCACCTATCGCCTGCAATTTAATGCCGCCTTTCGATTCGACGACGCCCGCGCGATCGTGCCGTATCTCGACGCGCTCGGAATCGGGTCGATGTACGCTTCGCCGTACCTGAAAGCACGTCCGGGCAGCACGCACGGCTACGACGTCGTCGATCCGAATCGACTCAATCCCGAAGTCGGTACCGTCGCCGAACACGCGGCGATGATCGACGCCGCGCAGGCCGCCGGAATCGGGCATGTCTTGGATTTCGTGCCCAATCACATGGGCGTGGGCGGTGCCGAAAACCCCTGGTGGCAAGACGTCTTGGAGTGGGGCGAGGCCTCTCCGTATGCGAAGTTTTTTGATATCGACTGGCAGCCGCTGCGCGCCGAGATGCGCGGGCGGGTGCTCGTGCCGTTCTTAGGCGACTATTACGGCCGCGTGCTCGAGCGCGGCGAACTCGCGCCGCGCTTCGACGCAGCGACGGGCACGTTTTCGATCGCCTATTACGAAAGCCACTTTCCGATCGCGACGGAGTCGTACGGCGCGTTCCTTTCCCTCGCCGTCGGACACGTCGCGGGCGCAGCCTGGCCGCTACGGGCGCTCGCAGCGGAATTCGACGGCGCACCGCGCGAGCGCGCGAGCGCCCTCAAAGCGGAACTGGCGGCGGTCGCGCGCGATACAGCTATAGCCGCCGCGATCGAAGCGGCGCTCGGCACGTATCGTGTGGGCAGCGATCCGGTGGCCATCGACCGGCTCGATGCGTTGCTGCAACGCCAGCACTACCGGCTCGCTTATTGGCGCGTCTCCGCCGACGAGATCAACTACCGTCGCTTCTTCGATATCAACGATCTGGCGGGTCTGCGCGTCGAAGACGCGGACGTGCTCGCCGAAACGCACCGCTTCGTTTTCTCATTGATCGAATCGGGCCGCATTCAGGGCTTACGGATCGATCACGTCGATGGGCTCTTCAATCCCGGAGGCTACTGCACGTTCTTGCAAGATCGTGCGTCGGCGCTCGGACATCCACAATATCTCGTCGTCGAAAAGATTCTCGCGCGTTTCGAAACGCTGCGGCGCGATTGGCGTATCGCGGGCACCACCGGCTACGACTTCATGAATCTGGTCAACGGGCTCTTCGTCGATTCCAAGAGCGAGCTTGCGTTCGATCGAATCTATCGCCAATTCGCGGGCATCGCGACGAATTTCGATCAATTCGCGTACCGCGCGAAAAAAGACATCATGCGCGCCACGCTCGCAAGCGAGCTCGAAGTTCTCGTCACGATGCTCGACCGCATCGCCGAGATGGATCGCCGTTCGAACGATTACACGTTCAACGTCCTGCGCGATGCCCTCACCGAAGTGATCGCGTCTTTCCCCGTCTATCGCACCTACGTCACGCACGAAGACGTCGAAGACGACGACGAACGCTTCATCGCCTGGGCGGTGGGTGCGGCGCAAAAGCGCAGCGAACTCGGCGACGATCGCGTATTCGAATTTATAGCAAGCGTGCTTCGCGTGGCGACGGCCGCGCAATCGGAGAATTACGACCGGCGCTCCGTCTTGCGTTTCGCGATGAAGTTCCAACAATATACGAGTCCCGTCATGGCCAAGGCCGTCGAAGACACGGCGTTCTATCGCTACGTACGCCTCGCGTCGCTCAACGAAGTCGGCGGCGATCCGCGGCGCTTCGGAACGTCCGTCGCAGAATTCCATCGCAAGAACGCGGAGCGGGCCGAGTTCCATCCGCACGCGATGCTCGCGACCGCGACGCACGATCACAAACGCGGCGAAGATACACGCGTGCGTATCGACGCGCTCTCCGAGATGCCGGGCCTTTGGGATCGTGCGATCCGCCGATGGAGTCGCCTCAACGCACGCCGCAAAGGAAACGCCGACGGCACGCCGGCGCCGACGGAAAACGACGAATACCACCTCTACCAGGCGTTGCTCGGGACGTGGCCGATGGATTGGCTCGACCGCGAATCGATCGATGCGAGCGAATCGGATGCGTATATCGAGCGCATCGGCGAGTACGTTCGCAAGGCGATGCGCGAGGCGAAATTTCGTACGAGCTGGACCAATCCGAACGCAGCCTACGAAAATGCGATGCTGGCTTTCGTGCGTTCGCTGCTCACCCCGCGCCGCGGGAACATCTTCTTCCGCGAGATGAGTGCGTTCGTGCGCACGATCGCGCCGAGCGCGGCGCTCTCGAGCCTCGCTCAGGTAACGCTCAAGCTCACGTCGCCGGGCATTCCCGACATCTATCAGGGCTGCGAGTTTTGGGATTTCTCGCTCGTCGATCCCGACAATCGACGCCCCGTCGATTACGCGCTACGCGGAGCCGCCCTCGAGATCATGCACGGCCGCATCGAGCGGGGCGACGCCGCGCCGCTGGCCGCCGAGTTGCTCGCGCATTGGCGCGACGGGCGCATCAAGGCCTACGTGACGTGGCGGCTCTTACATCTGCGTCGCGAACGGCCGCGAACGTTTCTGGACGGCAACTACGTGCCGCTCGAGACGACGGGCGCGCGCGCCGAGCACCTCGTCGCCTACGCGCGGGACGACGTCGTCGTCGTGGCGCCGCGCCTCGTCCGCAAGCTCTTGGGACGCGACGACGCCGCACCCCGCTTGGCCTTCGATGACGAGCGCGTCCGGCTCCCCGCGGCAAGCTCGCAGCGCTACGTCGACCGATTCACCGGTTGCGTCGTCGTCCCGCAGCGCGACGCGGCGGGCGCCTACGTGACGGCGGACGTGTCGCTTACGCCGTTTCCGGTCGCGGTGCTCGTGCCGGCGTAGGCAGCGCCCCGAGCGGCGCGGCGATCTCTTCGAGTCGCTTGCCGGCGGCTTCGAAGCCGAGCCACCATTCGATCGCCGCGCCCACGAGCATGGCGAAAGCGCCGGCCGCATATCCGTAAAAAATCGCGGACGGCTGCTTCGTCGCGATCAACGCGCCGAAGAGCAACGGAGCGACGGCGCCGCCGACGAGCGTTCCCACGCTATACACGATCGCGATTGCGATCGCCCGAATCTCCAGCGGAAACGTCTCGCTTACCGTCAGATAGGCCGCGCTCGCGCCGGCCGAGGCAAAAAAGAAAACGACACACCAGCAGAGCGTGATGGTCGTGCCGTCGAGCAGGCCGCGCGCGAAGAGCACGCCCGTGCCCAAGAGCAGCACGCCCGAAACTGCATACGTGCCCGCAATCATCGGCCGCCGCCCGACGCTGTCGAAAAAGTGGCCGAGCAACAGCGGCCCGAGCAGATTTCCGAGGGCGAACGGAAAGATATAGTAGCCGACGTTCTGCGGCGGAACGTGGAAGAACGTCGTAAGTACGAGCGATTCCGTGAAGAAGATCGCGTTGTATAAGAACGCCTGCGTGATCATTAACACGAACGCGACGACGGTGCGCTCGGGATACGAGCCGATCATCGCGTGCCACACGTCGCGGAGCCGATGCCTCCGCGCCGTGTCGATCTCCATGGCGCCGTGCGGTTCGGGCAGCGCCCCGCCGCCGGTCTGCCGACGGACCGTCGCTTCGATTTCGGCGAGCGTCGCTTCCGCTTCGTCTGGCCGGCCGTGCGTGAGCAGCCAGCGCGGACTTTCCGGAAGATTCTTGCGAATGAAGACGATGCCGACCGCCAGGACGGCGCCCAGTCCGAAGGCGAGGCGCCAGCCGACGTGCTGGTCGACGACGCGCGGATCGAGCAGCACGATGCTCGCCCCGCTGCCGAGAATGGCGCCGAACCAATACGTGCCGTTGATCGCGAGATCGACCCAGCCGCGGCGCGCCGCCGGAATCAATTCGTCGATCGTCGAGTTGATCGCGCTATATTCGCCGCCGATGCCGAGCCCCGTGAGAAAACGGAAGGCGAGAAAGCTCCATACGTTCCACGACGTCGCAGTGAGCAACGTTGCGACAAGATACCACGCGAGCGTGATCAAGAAGAGCTTCTTGCGGCCGAAGCGATCGGTGAGATAGCCGAAGACGAGCGAACCGACGACCGCGCCGACGAGATACACCGTGGCGGAAAAGCCGACGTCGGTCGCGGTCAGCGAGAGCCCTTGTGGTTCTTGCAGCCGCGAACCGATCGAGCCGACCATCGTCACTTCGAGGCCGTCGAGAATCCACGTGATGCCGAGGCCGATGACGATCGTCCAATGCCAGCGCGCCCACGGCAGGCGATCGAGTCGTTGCGGAATGTTCGTAAGCACGGCAGCCATGCGGGAACGTGTTCCCCGAATGGCGGCCGCGCACGCGCCAGCCTAGTGTGCGGCCACCGGCGAGAACTGTTCTTCTTCGGTCGACCCGTGCAGTGCGGTCGTCGACGATTTGCCTTCGCTGACGACTTGCGCGATCTCGTCGAAGTACCCCGTGCCGACTTCGCGCTGGTGACGCGTCGCCGTGTACCCGGTGGATTCCGCCGCGAACTCTTCTTGCTGCAGCTCCGAATACGCGGCCATGCCGCGCGCTTTATACGCCGTGGCGAGCTGGAAGAACGAGTGGTTGAGCGCGTGGAAGCCGGCGAGGGTGATGAATTGGAACTTGTAGCCCATCGCGCCGAGCTGCTGTTGGAACGTCTCGATATCGGCTTGCGAGAGCTTCAATTTCCAGTTAAACGACGGCGAACAGTTATACGCGAGCCACTTGCCGGGGAATTGCGCGTGAACTTCATCGGCGAAGCGTTTGGCTTCCTCGATGTTCGGCTCGCTCGTTTCGCACCAAATGAGATCCACATAGGGGGCGTAGGCGATACCGCGAGCGATGGCCGCTTCGATGCCGCCCCGCAGCCGAAAGAAGCCCTCTTCCGTGCGGTCGCCGTAGATGAACGGGCGGTCGGCGGGGTCGACGTCGCTCGTGATGAGTTGCGCGCCGTTGGCGTCGGTGCGCGCGACGACGAGCGTCGGAACGCCGAGAAGATCGGCCGCGAGTCGAGCGGAAATCAAATTGCGCACGGCCGTCTTCGTGGGGATCAGCACCTTGCCGCCCATATGGCCGCATTTCTTTTCCGACGCGAGTTGGTCTTCGAAATGCACGCCCGCGGCGCCGGCCTCGATGAAGGCTTTCATGATCTCGTGGACGTTAAGCGCGCCGCCGAAGCCGGCTTCTGCGTCCGCCACGATCGGCAAGAAGTAGTTGACGTTTTCTTTGCCTTCCGATTGCTGAATCTGGTCGGCGCGCTGGAACGCATTATTGATGCGCTTCACGAGATCGGGCGCGGAATTGGCGGGATAGAGGCTCTGGTCCGGATAGGTCTGGGCGGCGCCGTTGGCGTCGGCGGCGACCTGCCAGCCGGAGAGGTAGATCGCGTTGAGCCCGGCCTTCGCCGCTTGTGTCGCCTGACCGCCGGTCATCGTGCCGAGCGCGGCGACGTACGGTTCGTTCGAGAGCGATTTCCAAAGCCGCTCGGCGCCGACGCGCGCGAGGGTGTGTTCGATATGAACCGACCCGCGCAGGCGAACGACATCGGCGCCGCTATACGGGCGGCGAATTCCGGCCCAGCGGGGATCGGACTCCCACATCAATTCGAGTTGTCTCGCATCGCTGAACTCTGGCACGTTCGTTCCTTTATGAGGCGCGGTAAAGCTTTTTACCAAATTGGGTGATTGGGGCGTGACCGTTGGACGGGTGCTATACGCACCTATACCCGGCGATCCCTCGTCCCGTTTCAGGCGACATGAAAGCGTGGCTCGCCCCCGCGTGGACGAATCGTTACGCCGTCGTCAAGAGATCGGCGTATCGTGCGCGCAAGTCGCGCTTGAGAAATTTGCCGACCCCCGTGCGCGGAATCGCCTCGACGAATATGACGCGATCGGGAACCATCCACTTGGCGACGCGCTCCCCGAGCCACGCGCGCACCGCCGGTTCGTCGACGAGCTGTCCGGCGCGCAGCGCCACGACTGCGACGGGTCGCTCGACCCACTTCTCGTGCGGCAAACCGATAACGGCGGCTTCGCGAATCGCCGGATGACCCATGAGCAGATTCTCGAGATCGACCGAGGAAATCCATTCGCCGCCCGATTTCACGAGATCTTTGGAGCGGTCGACGATCTGCATGAAACCGTGGGCGTCGACCGTGCAGATATCGCCCGTGTGAAAGTAGCCGCCCGCAAAACACGGCAGGTCGGCCGCAACGCGATAGTACGAGGCCGTGACCGCCGGCCCCCGAACCCACAGCGCCCCCGGGGTCGTGCCGTCGTGCGGCACATCGTTGCCGTCGTCGTCGAGCAGCTTCCACGCGACCATCGCCGTAAAGCGCCCCTGTTTGAGCAGATGCTGGCGCCGGACGTCTTCCGGGGCGCCGGCCAAATCGTGCGTGAGGCGAGACGCGGTGCCGATCGGGGACATCTCCGTCATGCCCCAGGCATGAATCGTATGGATGCCGCGCTTTTCGAGATCGTCGAAGAGGGACGGCGGCACCGCCGAACCGCCGATTACGAGCGTCTCGAGCGTCGGCAGCCTGGCATCGCGGCGTTCGAGTTCGTCCCGCACGGCGAGCCATACCGTCGGCACGCCGAGCGACATCGTCACGCCCTCGCCGTCGACGAGATCGATAATGCTGGCCGGATCGAGCTTAGGTCCCGGTAAGACGAGCTTCGCGCCGACCATCGGTGCGAGATACGGCGTGCCCCACGCGTTGACGTGGAACATCGGCACGACGGGCATCACGGCGTCGCGCTGCGAGATCGCGAGCATATCGACGGTTCCCGCAGCCAGTGCGTGCAAGACCGTCGAGCGATGCGAGAACGCGACTCCCTTCGGATCGCCCGTCGTCGCGGACGTGTAGCATAAAATGGCGGCGCTCTTTTCGTCGAGCCGCGGCCACGCATAGGTGTCGGGTCTTCCGGCGAGCAGCGTTTCGTAATCGTGTGCGCCCGCTATCGTTACGTCCGTCGGGCCCATGACGACGAACGGCAAGCGGTATTCCGGCCGCGTTGCCATCGCGCTCGCCGCCGCCGGCGCGAGCGAGCCGTCGACGAACACGAGCGCATCGCCCGCGTGCTCGAACACCCAGCACACCTGATCTGAAAAGAGCCGGATGTTCGTCGTGTGCAGGACGGCGCCGATCATCGGCACCGCGTAATAAAGCTCCAGATGACGGTGATTGTTCCAGGCGAAACTCGCGACGCGATCTCCGGGGCGGACGCCGAGTTCGATCAGTGCGTGGGCGAGCTGCGCGACGCGCTTGCCGAATTCCGCGTACGTGTAACGGAAGAGCGAACCGTCGTCGTTGCGCGAGACGACTTCGCGGCCGCCGTTGTTGCGCATCACGTGTTCGAAGATCCACGCGATCGTCAGATCGACGTCCATCATCGTGCCCAGCATCGGCGTAGCGACTCGCGCATCCATCGTTTTCATTGAGCGTCCTCCAAAGCGAACATAAAGCAATGTACCGTCGTCTTCGGCACCGGGCACGATCTTGCGTACGATCGCCATCGGCGGATCGCCGTGTGCGAGTAAGGCGTCATGGAACCCTGGAGACTGTAGTGACTGCCCTCCACGCGTTTGTAATCGGCCCGCAATTTGGGCAGTTCCGAGTTTCCCGAGCGCGTAATAGCCGTAGAGGGGATCGGCCGTTGCGCGCAACGCCTCGCGCTGCGCGAATTCGTGCGCATCGACCGTCATGCCGGCCGTGTGTTCGCGTAAGCCGACGAGATACCGGCACTCGCGCAGGAGCGCGCCCTGCAATTGCGCGAGACGCACGCGCGCATCGCCGTTGCCCCAGTGCGTCGCGCGCACCGGATTGAGGCGCCATTCGTCGGTGAAGTGGCGCGTCGTGATCGCTTCGAGCCGGTCGTCACCGACGATCGCCGTATGCCTGGCAAACACTACAAAACCTTACCGTCATCGCTCGAGCCGAGCAGCAGCGGCCGCAGCAGCGGAATGGGCGGATCCCCGTGGGCGAGCAATCGATCGTGAAACGTCTGCAGCGAGAAGGCCCCTCCGAGCTTCTTCTGCATGTCGGCCCGCAATTTGAGGATCTCGAGTTTGCCGAGCGTGTAATAGCCGTACGTCGCATCCTGCGTTCCACGCAGCGCTTCGCGATGCGCCGGGTCGCGCGCCATGAACGCGTTGTCCATGAAGAAGGTCGTCGCTTGGTCGACCGTCATACCCGCCGTGTGTTCGCGCACGCCGACGACGTAACGGCATTCGCGAACGAGCGCGCCACCGAGTTGCGCCAAGCGCACGCGTGGGTCGCCGCCGCCCCAGCCTTCATCGACGATCATCTGCTCGTCGTAGTGTGCCCAGCCTTCGCCGAACGACGCCGTCCAGAGCAAACGCCGCGTGAGGCTCAGCGGCAGTTTTTTATCGATCGTGAAGTTGACGTAGTGGCCCGGATAGACTTCGTGCGCGGAGACGATGGGGCGATTGAAGTCGTTGAAAAAACCGAGATAGTCATCTTGCTCTGCTTTCGATTTCTTCGTATCGACAGGCGTGACATTATAGAATGCGTGCGTCGCGACGGACTCGAGCGGACCCGGCGCATCCATCGATGCAAACGTCGTCTGACGCTGAAACACGGGGGTCTCGACGACGTCGATATCGGCCTCGGCCGGCAGCGTGACGATCTTGCGTTCGATCACGAAGGCGCGAAGTTCCGCGAGATCTTTTTGGGCCGCCGCCAGCAGATTCGCCGCAGTCGGATGGACGCTCTTGATCGCATCCGCAACCGCTTCCGGCGGTTTCGTCGGATCGATCGTTTTCGCGAGCGCCACGAATTGCGCGCGCGTGGCGGCTAGGGCGTCGTCGCCGATTTTGAGATATTGCGCGAGCGGAATGTCGAGCGCTTCTTCATATTTGAGGCGCTCGCTATACGCTTTCGCGCCGATCGCATACGTGCCGGAGGGATGCGCGACCAGGTGGCCGTCGATCCAAGCCGCGTACGCTGCAAGCGCGTTTTTCGCTACCGTATCCGCCTTGGCGAGCTCCGCCGCGAGCGCCGGATCGCCGAGCGTTCCGAGCGCTTGCGGCACGGTCTTCAAGAAAAATTCTTCGCTACCGCGGGCGTCGTCCGCGGCGAGCCGCGCGGTCGTCAGATCCGACGACGTAAGGTTGGCTTCGGCCTGCGCGACGAGCCCGGGAATCGCGAGTTCCCGCGCGATCGCTTGCCGCGCTCGCGTCTGCACGGGCGCGTACGCGCGCTCGACGACCGCATACACGCCGCCGCTTGCGAGATTGACGTACAGATCGGGGTTATGACGCCACGTTTCGAGTTCGCCGTTGATGACGAGATCGTCGTGGAGCGCATTTGCGAGCATCGTCGCATCGATCGCGACTTCGGGCGAAAGCGTCGCCCGATCGAGCGCCTCGAGTTGGCCCAGAAACGCGCTATCGGTCGCGAGTTGTGCGGCGTAGTCCGTCGCGGCGAACGATCCCAAACGCGCGTCTTCGTCGTGCACGCCGGCCATGGTCGCCGCAATCGGATTCGCTTTGAAATTCTGCGCGAAGTACGCTCTCTCGATCGCCTTGTAGGCCGCGTCTCCCGCCACGGCGGGGGCGCTCGTGCCCGGCGGCGCGGCGAGCGCCGGAGCTGCAGCGAAGGCGACGGCGAACGCCGCGCAGAGGAGGCCGGCGCGTTCAGTCATCGTCGCTTTCGTGGAGGTGGAGATGCGTGCCGTCGTCGGCGTCGTCGAGTACGTCGCGCGCTTCGGCGAGCACGGTGGCGTTGACCACCGCTTCGCCCTCGATCGTCCCCGCTTCGGCCAAGAAATCCGTCTCATCCCAATCCTCCCACGTTTCGAGCGGCTCGCCGTCGACCTCGGTTGGAAAGCGGACGCAGAACCCTTGATCGAGATGCAGACCCGCAACCATGACGCTCGTCGCGCGCGGAAAGTACGTGCCGTCTTTCCACAGCGTTCCGTACGTCGTCTGATAGTGTTGCCCGATTTTTAGCGCTTCGATCTTTGCCGTGCTCCGAAGTCGAGGTACGTTACGGCGACCTTTGCCGCCGCAACGCTTGAGTCTTTGCGTCGCGCCGCGTATCGTAGACCGAATGAACGACGGCAAAAAACGTACTTGGAAAGTCGTCGAATCGGAGATCGTCATCGAGTCGCCGTATTTTCGCCTCCGCTGCGATCAAATCGAGCTGGACGACGGTACGCGCGTGGGCGACTACTACGTTCGCGAATCGCGCGGCTTCGCCGTCGTTTTCGCCGTCACGCCGGACGACCGCATCGTGCTCGTTCGCCAGTACAAGCACGGCATCGCGGAAACCGTCCTCGAACTGCCGGCGGGCGGCATCGATCCCGGCGAAACCTCCGCCGACTGCGCCGCGCGCGAACTCGCCGAAGAAACGGGCTACGTGAGCGCGCCGCAGGACTTCACCTTACTCCGCAGCTTCATCCTCGACCCGACGAGTTCGACCACACGTTACCACCTCTACCTCGCGAAGGACGCGCGCCCGCTCGCGGCGCTTAAATTCGATCCGCTCGAAGATATCGACATCGAACTGGCGAGCTTTGCGGACCTGCGTCGCTACGTGCGCGACGGAACGATCGAAGTCGGATCGCAGGCCGCGGCGATCTATCATGCCCTCGACGTGCTCGGCCACCTGTAGCTGCCGTCGCGCCACGGCGACCGAGCGCTTACCGGTCGGAGCGAAGGTGCCGCTTACGAAATGACGCGGGCCGGCGCGGCGCCGCGTTGGCGGTCCGGCCGAGCGTCGTACGTAACGTCGCGAGGGAACCGAACGGAAAGACGCGGTCGCCGGCGGTCGCGACGACGTGCGCGTCGCGCCGCGTCACCGACCACGAGCCGAGCGCGCGCGCGAAGTCGTCACCGAGCACGTCGAGACCGCTCGAATACGGCGTGAGCGCCGGAACGCAAACGAGCCTGTCGCTCGCAACGAACGCCGGTACGTTTGCCCCGCCCCCCATGTGCAGGCTCGGATGCAGGTGCCCGATGATCGTGCGCGTGCCGAGCACCGCCGGACGATCGCCGTGCACGAGCAGCCACCCGTCGCGCTCGCACGCTTCGACCGTCGCGCCGAGCACCGCGAACGCGCGCGAGCGGCCTTCGTGATTGCCGGCGACGAGCGTCACGCGCGCGGCCGCGCGAAGGTCGTCGAGCGCGCGCCGGACCGTCCGGGTCGCGCCTTCACTCATCTGGGACCCATGGACGATATCGCCGAGAAACACGATCTCGCGCGCCGCGACGCGGGCCGCGGCCAGCGCGAGCAAGGCCGCAATTTCCGTCGTGCTCCACAGCGGCAGCGCCCCGCCCACGACGTCTTCGTAGGCCAAGTGCGCGTCCGCCGCGATCAGCGTCCGGCTCGCCCGTAGCCATAGGAGCCCGGTTCCCAAAGCGACGACGCCGGGTATCAGTTCGAATTCCTCAGCCGAACGAGACGGAATCATCGAACCGTCTTATGGCGCCGGGGCAGCCGGCGGTTCTTGATCTTCGCGGCGCGCGCGATGCTATCGCCGCTTTCGGCTGCGAAGGCGGGATCGAATAACGGCCCGTCACGCGCAACGACGGCAGCCGCACGTTCGCCTTCACCCATAACGGCGAGAACGCGTTCGTGGAGCGCTTCGACCATACTCGTGCGATCGTCCATCACGACGGAGTCGCCGAAGCTCGACGTCACGATGCCGAACGTAAACGGCGACGCGGCCGACGGATGGACGACCCGCAATTCCGCCGGCAACGCCGCGATGAACGCGAGGGCTCCCGGCGCGTCGAGCAGATCGGTCGTGACGAAACGTACCGTCTCGCGCAGCAGCGGAAAATCCGGTTCCGCCTCGAGCAAGCGGTCGAAGATTTTCTGAGCGTTCCAACGCAAGCCGCTCCGCCGCAGCGTCTTGCCGCCCGCTCGCCGTAAGACGAGCAACCCGGTATTCGCAACGTAACGAAAATGCTGGCGCAGGAGATATCCCGCACGTAAACCGTCGAGCAGATCGCGCTCGTAGTCGCGGGTATGCAGGAGCGTCGACCACACGGCGTCCGGCAGCGATTTGCCCAGCGGCATAGTGACGAGAAACCCGTTATCGTCGGTCGTAATCTGCGTATTGACGCGCAGTTCGCGAAAGAGGCGCGCGCCGACCACGCGCGCGAGCGCTTCGTTCGCGCGGCGACCGGCGCAGGTGTGAAACACCGCGGTTTGCCGACGATCCATCCGATAGATTTCCACGAGCGCGCTACCGGGTTCGGGCACCGCCGAGATGGCCATCTGCTGTGCGATGTAGCGCACGGCGTGCGCTGCCTCGACGCCTTCGAGACCGTAGCGCCGCGCGAGCCACGCGAGCGTTTCGCGCGCGCCGCCGGCGGAGGCCTCCAACCGTCGTGCGATACCCGAACGCAAGACGGCGATCTCCGCTGCGAGCACGGTCGGCACGCCTTTGATGTGCGAACTCCACGTCGGCACGTTGGGCCGCCCCGCGAACGGTTCGACCGTCACGCCCCCCGAGCGAACCTCTTTGACTTTGAACGTCCGGCCGCCGAGGAGCATGACGTCGCCTTCGCGTAAGCTCGCGACGAAGCTCTCCTCGAGTTTGCCGATGGCGCCGCCGCCGCGCGTACCCACGAGCACGTGCGTCTCGTCGGGGATCGTACCGACGTTCTCGAAAAATGCCGAGCAGACGTCGCGGCCCAGGCCATAGATCGCCGCGTCGTCCGCACCCAGCCGCCGCACGTGAGCCGCGTCGTCGCCGGCGCCGCCGCCGGCGAGATACGCGACGACCGCGCGCACGTCGCCTTCGGTCAGGTTGCGATACGGTTCGGCGCGCCGCGCGAGCGCGAGGGCACTCGAGACCGGCACTCGCTTGTCGTAGCACACGCTCATCACGAGCCACTGTGCGAGCACGTCGAGCGGCGCTTCGGGAAACGCGAGCTCTTCGATAATGCCTGCGCGGATGCAGCGCTTCGTCGCCGCCGCCTCGATGATGTCGTCGCGGTCTTGCGCGACGACCACGCCGTCGGCGATCGCACCCGGCCGGTGACCTGCGCGCCCGACGCGCTGCAACGTCGGCGTCATCCCCCGCGCACCGCCGACGATGCAGACGCGATCGACGAAACCGATATCGACGCCGAGTTCGAGGCTCGAGCTGCAGACGACCGTATGAAGCTGGCCGGCTCGCAGCTGCGCTTCGGTCCGGTGCCGCACGCTGCGTTCGAGCGCGCTATGGTGGATGCCGATTTTCGCATCGGTACGCGGCCGCGGAATCGCATCGGGCGATGCGACCGACACGCCGGCGCGTTCTCCGGCGGCGAGCTCGGGATCGACGACGAGCGCCATCTCGTGCGCGACCCGTTCGGCCTGACTGCGCACGTTCGTGAACACGAGTTGCGTGCGTACGTCGGCACCAAGCTCGACGCAGCGCTCCGCAACCTTCGTCATGGGAGCCATCGCGCCGGTAAACGGCGCGCTGATCTCGAGGCGGATCGCGCGCAAACCGCGTTTATCGACGATCGCGCACGCGCGCTCGGCACCCGAAACGAAGCGAGCGACGCGATCGAGCGGCGCGACGGTCGCCGACAGTCCGACGCGCACGAGACCCGCGGGCACGAGATCTTCGAGCGATTCCAAACAGAGCGACAGATACGAGCCCCGCTTGTTGCTCGCAAGCGCGTGCACTTCGTCGATGATGACGGTGTCGACGGCGCGCAGATGCTTGCGATACGATTCCATCGCGAGCATCAGCGCGAGCGATTCGGGGGTGGTCATGAGGATGTGCGGCGGGCGCGTCATCATCAGGCGACGTTCCTCGACGGGCGTGTCGCTCGTGCGCACGCCCGTGCGAACGAACGTTTCCCGGATGCGGCCGCGGCGCAGGACGGCGCGTTCGGTATTGGGCCGTTCCAGTAAGCCCATCTCCCGCAACGGCCGGCGTACGTTGTGTTCGACGTCGTAGCCGAGCGCGCGAAGCGGCGAGATATAGAGCACGTACGGCCGCGCAAAGAGTTCGTCGCGGTCGCGCAGCTCGGCGAGCCGGCTCATCAGCGGCAAAAACGCGGCGAGCGTCTTTCCGGTTCCGGTGGGCGAGCAGATGAGATGCGTGCGGCGCGCGAGCCCGAGCGGCAGCGCTTCGACTTGGGGCGGCGTCGGAGAGCCGAGTTTGGCGTCGCACCAGCTGCCGACGACCGGATGCAGCGCCGAGAATGGTGCTTCCACCAGCCGCTCATTCGCCGCGCGGCAGACCGGGGGCTTCTTGGAGTCATGCGGGCCAGCCGAGCGCGGCCGCACCTCATTTCCGAGCGCCGCGCAGGGCGACCCATGCATTGCACTAATCATAGGCCGCGTGTCAGCCGTACTCGCCGACATGCTCCGCAAGAGCACGTCTATCTATAATGAGCGCTGGATCGGACAGACCAAGTCCGATTACGATACGGTCGCGCAGCCGGAGACGGTCGTCGTGCACAATATGTATTGGCAGGCGATCGTCAAAGCCGTGGAGACGTCGGATTTCGACGAGCTCTTGGGCTTCGCGCGCGAAGCGGGCCGCTTCCAATCCAGTAAAGGCTTCGATCTCAGCGATGCCATCGGCCGCACGATGGAAGCGACCAACATGATTGAGGTCGCGCTGCTGGAGGCCAACGACGGCGCCATCCCGCCGCTTCAAATCATCAACGAAATCGCGGATCTGCGCTCGATGATCGCGATGGCGGTCGCCCAGGGATATAAGACCGATCAAGATACGCGCCGCGACGATGCGAGCGAACGCGCCAAAAAAGAACAGCTTCGCGCCGTCATGATGCGCAAGGCGGCGTCGTTCGAAGTCGTCGAGCTGCAGCCCGGCGACGAGATCCCGCCCCTCTATGACGAGGGCATGAAGTTCCACTTCGTCGATTACGGAAAGCTCCGGCTCTACAATTTATTGCCGAACGGCCGCTGCATAACGATCTCGATCCTCGGGCCCGGCGACGTCTTCTTGCAATGGCGCACCGAAGAGCAGAGCCTCTCGTGCCTGTGCGCGGAAGCGATGCAAGGCTCGCGCATCATCTCCGCCGACGAACGTCAGATGACCGAAATCGTCTCGGCACAGCCGACCGCCGCACTCGACGTGATCGCAAATTTCGCGCGGCGGCTTACCGAATCTCAAGTCCTCATCGAAGATCTGCTCAACAACAGCGTTAACCTGCGACTCTACCGGACGCTCCTGGAACTCGCCAAACAATTCGGCAAACCCGAGGGCGCGCTCAGCGTCATCGACTATCCGCTGACGCATCAGCGCCTCGCCGATATGATCGGTTCCAATCGCGTGACCGTGACGCGCAAGCTGCACGAACTCCAGGAACGCGGCATCATCGAAACGCGCAAGAACGCGACGATCGCGCTGCGCGACATGAACGCGCTCGCCCAGCTTGCCGCGAGCGGAGCTTCGTAGCCCGCAGTCGCAGCGTCGCGAAACTTGCGGGCGGACCCCCCGGTACGTCTACCCGGAGGAACTCTCACATGACGCTCTTGGTCCGCTCGACCCTCGTGGGTACGCTCGCAATCGCCGCGCTTCTGGCCGCAATCTTCATCGTCAAAGCCGTCGTCGCGCTCGCGACCGTGCTGTTCACCGGTATCATCGCCCTGTATCTATTGCGGCGGGTGGTGGCATTGCGGCACCGCCTCGCCGCCCGAGGGGATCTAGCGACCTTTCGCCGGGGGTGATACCTGTCACGGCTCTGCGGCGCGCCCGCCGGTAGACTCGTAGATGTCGGAGCCGCCGACTTCTGAGAGGACGCCGTATGATTCAGACTCCCGTCAGCCTTCCGCGCATTGCGGCGCCGGCCAAAACCGCACTCTTCTCCGAGCGCGAAGCGTCGGAAACCGGCAAGCGCGTTCGTACGTATTTCGAGACTTCCGGGTTCTCGCGTTGGAGCGCGATCTACGGTTCGGGCGACATTCCGCCGATCTGGAAAGTCATCCGTGACGGCCACGATCAAGCGCTCGAAACCGTCGTTTCGTGGATCGCGACCGCGAAAGGCCACACCGCCCTCGACGCAGGTTGCGGCACGGGGGCGCTCTCGACCGCGCTCGCAAGCCACGGCTACGAAGTCGACGCGTTCGACGTTTCCGCGCCGATGATCCACTTCGCGAAATACATCAACGCCGGGCGGACCAAGGGCATCCCGCCGCGTTTCCAAGTGGGCGACATTGCCGCACTCGCCGGCGAAGCACGCACGTACGACGTGGTCTGCTGCCTCGACGTGCTGTTCCACTATCCGTACGAGGAAGTTTCCCAAATGCTGACGCGTTTAGCGTCGCTCGCGTCCCATAAGGTCGTCGGTTCGTTTGCGATTCGCACGCCGATGAACGACTTCTGGATGGCGATGGGCCAAAAATTTCATCAGAAGAATCGCATGACGAAGCTCCATATGTTCAGCTACGACGAAGTCGAACGCATCCTATACCGCGCTGGGTTCAAAATGATGCGTAAGAAGCGCGTGAAGTTCTTCTTCTACGATAGTTTCGTGTTCGAAGCCGTTCGGGTAGGCGCATAACGAACGTGGCTGCGGCGGCCCCGGCCCCAAGGAAAGAGAAGCAGGCGCTCCTGGCGCCCCGTCTCTACAAGACCGATATCAAGATCCTCGATTCGCTGTCGATCGATTTGTGTCGCGACGAGTTCGAGGAGCTGCGACGGGATTTCGAAGCCGACTACAATCGGGCCCACTTTAAGTGGGGTCCGGAGATCCAGAACGTCGATTACCAGGCGCTGTGGGACGAGTTCTACGAGTTTCTCAATCGCAGTTCGATCGGCGAGTTCTCGGGCTGCCTTCTTTATAGTGACGTGCAGAAGCATCTCTCCGATGGGACGCTGCGGGCGATCTACCGTTGCATGGGCCGCGATGAGGGCCGCCATTCGTCGTTCCTCAACTGGGTGATGCGCCACATGGGGCGGCCCTTCGACCTCGCGAACCTGCCCAACGTCAAAGGCATGTCGTACATGCACCCCAAGTGGATCTTCGTGACGACGTATCTCTCGGAAATCGTCGGCTTCTATCGCTATCAGAATATTAGCGATCATATGAAGCTGCATCCGGAGTTCAATTTTCACCCGATCTTCGATTATTTCGATAATTGGTGCAAGGACGAGCGCCGTCACAGCCGCTTCTTCGCGTTGATGATGCGGTCGCAGCCGCATTATTATTCCGGCTGGCTCAGTAAGCTCGGCGTGAAATTTTTTACCTTGGCCGTCTACATCACGATGTATCTGCGGGACGCGCAGTCGACCGTGTACGAAAAGATGGGCATCGACTGGGAATGCTACGACTTCAAAGTGATCGATGAGACCGAGGAAGCCGCGCACGGCATCTGGGGCATCGCCATCCGCACGAAATCGGCGTACTTTCGAAACTGCTTGCGTACGATGGCCGAGAACAACCGCCGCAATAAGCGTGGCCGGTCGGCGACCGGGCTCGCGAAGCTCAGGACGGTTCCGTTGCGTTACCTGCGCTTCGCGAGTAACATCCTCCAGTATGTGAAGCTCATGGCCCAAAAACACGATTGGTCGGAGCCGCTGCCGCGCAGCGAGTGGACCAAGACGTGTTGCGATCCCGGCGACGTCAGCGGGCTCGCACTCCCGGGTGCCGCGCCGGTGACCTTGCGGCGGCCGACTCCGCGTGCGGTACCTGCCTAGGGCACGATCTCGCGCCCTGCTCCGGACTCGCGGGTCGATAGTGGAAAACGGCGCTGCCGGGGTTCTCGCTCGGCGTTACGGAGCTTTTCGCAGCCGGTCACGCCGACGCAGCGACGTCGCGCACGAGCGCGTGCAGCGCTGCAGCCGTCGCGTCGGGCGCTTCCCATTGCGGGAAGTGACCGGCAGCGACGACGTCGAGCTTGGCGCCTCGAATGCCGTCGGCGATGGCGCGCATCGCAGCGACGTCGACGATGGCATCTTCGGCGCCGGCAAGCACGCGCACCGGGACGTCGATTTCTTCGAACAGATCTTCGGACGAAACGCGTTGCGCCATGCCGCGCAGCATCGCGGCCGCGCCGCGGGAATCCGTGCGCAGGCACATTTCGCGCGCCCGCGTGACGAGTTCGGGACGATAGTGATAGACGGCCGGCGCGAAATACCGTCCGACGAACGACTCCACCACCGGTGCCATGCCCTCCGTTTCGGCGCGCGCCGCGAGCGCTTCGCGTGCCGCCGCCGCCGCGCCGTCGTCCGGCGTCGCACGGCTGGCGACGAAGCCGAGCCCGAGGCAGCGTTCGGCGAAGAGCCGATAGAACGCGAATGCGACGTATCCGCCGAGCGAATGTCCGGCGACGATCGCGCGTTCGACGTGCAGCGCGTCGAGCACGCCCGCGACGTCGCTCGCGAGCGTCTCCATCAGATACGGTCCGAGCGGCACGCTCGAGCCTCCGAGACCGCGCAAATCGATGCGGATCACGCGCGCGTGCTCCGTGAGTGCGGCGGCTTGCGCGTCCCACGATTCTTTGGCGAGCGGAAACCCGTGCAGCAGCACGAGCGCCGTCCCGCGCCCTTCATCGAGCACGTCGAAGCGTACCTCGTCGATCGTCAACTGCATGACGAGCGTTTCGCCGCCGCGAAGATGCGTTCATGGCAACCGCCGCACGCGTAACCTACACGCCTTTTCCGTTTGCCGCAATCGTCGGACAAGACGAAGCGAAGCTCGCACTGATTCTCGCGGCCATCAATCCGCGCGTCGGCGGCGTGTTACTATCGGGCCCCAAAGGCACCGGCAAGACGACGATCGTCCGCGCGGCCGGAGAGTTACTGCCGCCGCTCGAGCGCGCGACGTGCGCGTACGGCTGCGATCCGCATGGGACCAACGTGTGCACGGCGTGCGCGGATACGCTCGAACGCGGCGAAGCGATCGCGTCTAAAAAATCGCGCGGCGAGATCGTCGAGCTTCCCACGAACGCGCAGCTCGACGATGTCGTCGGCGCGATCGATCTCAAAGCGGCGCTCGAACGCAGCACGATCGACTTCCGTCCGGGCCTTCTCGCGCGCGCCAACCGCAACGTGCTCTACGTCGACGAGATCAATCTGCTCTCCGATCTCGCGGTCGACGCCTTGCTCGACGCCGCGGCGCAGGGCGTCGTCCACGTCAAGCGCGGTCAGCACGCGATCGATTATCCGTCGCGCTTCACGCTCATCGGCACGATGAATCCCGAAGAAGGCGAATTGCGGCCGCAGATCACCGATCGCATCGGCTTGCGCCTCTTCATAAAAAGTGCGTCGAGCTTCGAAGAACGGCTGGAGATCTATCGCCGCAACGCCGCCTTCGCGCGCGACGCGCGCTCGTTCGCGGCCGCCTACGAGCCGGCGACGAAGAAGCTGCGTACGAAACTTGCCGCGGCGCTCAAACGGATCGAAACGATCGTCGTCGAGCCGGCCGCCGAAGCTGCGGCGATCGAAGCGGTCGCGCGGCTCGGAATCGACAGTCATCGCACGGAATTCGTGGCGCTCGAAGCCGCGAGCGCGCTCGCCGCCTGGGAAGGTCGCGAGCGCGCGACACCGGCCGACGTCGTGCGCGTTTTTCCGCTCGCGGCGCGCTTGCGGCGCAGCCGCTTGCGCGTCGAAGCGCAGAGCGAGCATCTCGCCGAAGACGCCGCGATTGAGGCCGCGCTCGAAGCGACGCTCGGCGATGGCGCCGATGAGGCGGCACCGGACGAACGCGTCGAACGCGCGCGGATCGTGGTCGCCCCCGAACTCACGCAGAAGACCCCGTTACCGCAGCGCCCGCAGCGCGAACGCGAAGGTCAGCCCATCGCTTCACAAGCGTTGCAAGCCGGCGGACGGCTCGATATCGGAGCGACCGTACTCGATCGCGCCGCGTCGACCAAAGCCGGCATCGCGACGCAGCCCAGAGAACCGGTCGACGCTGCAACGCCACCGCGGCTCTCCATTCTCGTGGTCGATGCGTCGCTTTCGACGCAGAAGAGTTCGGAACTCGTCCGCGCCGCAAGTCGCGAACTCTTACGCCCGATCTACACCGAACGCGAACGCGCCGCGCTCATTTCGTGTTGGGGACCCCACGCGCAGATCGCCGTGGACGAGAAGACCGGCCGCAATATCGATCTCGTCGCGGCGCGCCTGGACGAACTCGAACCGGGTGCCATCCGCGCCCTCACGCCGTTACCCGAAGCGCTCGAGCTCGCGCGCACGATCGCAGAACGTTTCCGGCGCGCGAACCCGGGTTGTGAGATCGACGTCACGATTTTTTCCGACGGTCGTGCGAACGTTCCGCTCGGCGGCGATGCGCTGCTCGCAGCGGCGCTCGACGGCGACGGCGGTCGGGAACTCGCCGAACTCGCGACCGAACAATGTCGCCAGATCGCCTCGCTGCTGGCGGGCCGTGCGAATCTCACGTGCGTCAATCTCGACGAGTACGAAGCGCATCCGCTGATGCGCGAACTCGCCACACTCGCACGCGGCCGTTACTTCCCGCTCTCGGCCGTTGTTGCAAAAATCCTTTAAGTACGATATAACAATAACAACTACCCTGACGATGTCGAAGCCTGCCGTCAGCAGACGGACGGATTCGCAGAAAGGCTGACTACCAATATATGGCAGTCAAGAAAACCGCGACCCGCAAAAAAGCCGGCGCAAAAAAGAAAACCACAGCTCGTAAAGTGACCGCGCGTAAAACCACCGCCAAGAAAACCACCGCGAAACGCGCCGGCGCCAAGCAGACCGCCCGCAAAAAAGCGACGGCCAAGAAAACGACCCGCAAGACCGCCGCCAAGAAGACCACCCGTAAAAAAGCGACCGCGAAGAAAACGGTCCGCAAGACGGCAGCGCGTAAGACGACCGCACGAAAAGCGACCGCTCGCAAGACGACCCGCCGGAAAGTCGCGAAGAAAGCGTAAAACGCGTCTTCTGCCTTCGAGGAAAAAAGAACCGCGTCCGATGACGCGGTTCTTTTTCGTTAGGGCGTCGCGATGGCAGCGAACTGCGCGAGCCCGTCGTCGTGACGGACGCGGCGCCGCGGCAATTCGAACCGGCGCGTGAGATCGGTCACGTTGCCCGGACGCTCCGTGAACGCGGCGCGGATGCCGAGTTCGCGCATGATCGCAAACGTCGTCGCGTCATATTTGCCGGCCGGGTAGGCGTACGTCGTCGGCGCGGCGCCCCCGAGAAAACGCGCGAAGCGCTTCATGCAGCCGCCCGCTTCGCGAAGTTGCCCTGCGCGATCGAGCGTCGAAAGATCGAGATGGTCCGTGCCGTGACAGGCGACCTCCATGCCCGCGGCCCGCATCGCCCGCATCTGCTTCCACGTGAGGTGCCGAGGCGTTCCCACGAAACCGCTGGAAACGTAGAACGTCGCACGTGCCCCGTACCGGCGCAAGATCGGCAGCGCGGTCGTGGCCGCGTCCGCGTAGCCGTCGTCGAACGTCAGCACGACGGCGTCGTGCGGATGGTTGCCCCGAGCCACCGCGGTCGCGAGTTCGCCTGCGGTAATTGTGCGAATGCGGTGCGCGCGCAGATAGCCGAGTTGTGCCGCGAATGCGCCCGGCTCGACGGTCAAATCTCGTCCGACGGCTTCGTTCGGAACGACGGCATCGACTTTGTGATACATGAGGACGGGCACGCCGCGAAGCGGGGTCGCGGCAAGGGGTGCGGTCCGCTGCGATATCGCCAGGAGAACGAGAGCGACCAATGCGACGCGCGTGAGGCCCATGCGTCGCGTGTTCTTGCCGAACCGCCAGCCGCCTCGCTCGCTACCGATTCCCGGCGACGAGCGCCGTGGGGTTGCGAAAGCGCAGCGTCCCGGCGGCGCGAATCGGTGCCGCTCCCAGGGAGTTGACCGCGTAGAGCGCGAGCAACGTGACGGGCGGATTGAGATCGCTCGGCAGCGAGACGGTGCGCGTTTGGAAACTATCCCAATCGACGCTCTTGGCGAGCGTAAGTGCGCGCGTCTCGCCAAGACGATTGACGAAGGAGGCGCGAACGCCGACGCCCCGCACGTCGCTTGCGATATCGATGGCAAAGGCGAGCGGCTCGCCCGGTAAGACGAGCCCGCTCGCGTTCGCGTATGCGGCGCGTTCGTCGCGCGTGAAATCGAACGGCAGACGCAGTTCGATTGGCTCGGTCGCAAACGATAGCGCAAGCGGGGCTCCCGCGGGGGCGCTCGCGAAGCGCCACGCACTCTCGTGCGCGCCGTCAAAGAACGGCAACGGTTCGACGTGGCGGCCGACGCGCACCGCGAGGGTCGCGCGAAGTCCCGCAACACGCGCCACGATCGTCGCATCGCGCGCGCTCGTACGGTATGCGCCGCCGCGCAGCAACGTGCCGCGATCGGCTTCCAGTCTGACGCCATCGCCCAGAGCGACGACGCGACCGCGCGCGTCGTATCCGGTCGCACGGAGCCCGACGACCGCGTTCGGCGCCGGATTGCGGGCATCGCTTGCGAGGTCCAGGCGTGCGAGCTTCGTAACGATGTCGACGGGAACGTCGGCGTGCAAACCGTTCGCGCGAACCGTCACGATGCCGGGCGACGCCCCGGCGCGGAGCACCGCGCCGCCTGCGAGCCGTGCGTCGCCGAGCGCGTGGCCCGCTGCATCGACGATCGACGCGCGTACGCCGAACGCGGCATGCGGGAGTGCGACTATCGCAGGGGGACGCACGACAAGTTGCGACGGCGCCCCCAGGGGTGCGTCGCTATAGACGAACAGCCCGTCGGCAACGTTGCGTTCCTCTCCGTCGCTCGGCGTTCCGAAGACGCTCGCATCGCGTTCCCCGAGCGTGCGCGCGACCAGTTCCGCCGAGCCGCCGGAATCGAACGCCATCGCACCCGTCGCACCGAAGCCGAGCGCAAGCGCCGCGAATTGCGGGCGCGTGACGCCGATCGAAAGCACCGGCGCGCGGCCGTCGACTTCGACGAGCAGCAGCGCTCCATCCGCTCGCAGCAGCGCCCCCGAAACGGGGAAACGCCGCTCGCGTTCTTCGGGAGCCGGAGCGTTCGGATCGTCGACGCTCGTGCCGCCGGCGACCAGCAGCGGTCCGCCGCCGACGGCACACGCGATATCCTCGAGAGCGGGCGTCGTCGTCGCATCGATCTCGAGCGCATCGCCGACCGCGGGCAGCACGCCGAGCGCGAGGGCCGCCGGACCGAAGCCGAGTTCGTTCCCGACGATGGGGTGCGCTTGCGACGGCGCGATCGATGCGATGCGAAATTGGCCCGCAATGCGCGACGCGACGTGCGCGATATCGACGGGCACGATCTCCGCCAAGCGGACGCCGGGCGCCGCTTTGACCGTTCCGTACGCGGGCGTGAGCAGCGTCGCGCCGCCTTGCGGCGGCCACTCGTTGACGCCCGTCAGCGGCATCGTCGTCGCGCCGAATCGCAGGCTGCCCGCGAATGCAACGTTCTCGAAGTGGATGCTCCGATCGGTGCGGACGTCGAGCACGATGCGTTTCGACGGCGTGCGCTCGAGCGCGCCGTCGCGAACGACGACGTTGAGCGGCTGATACGTATTTCCGATATCGAAGTAATCCGCATTTGCGCCCGCGATCGCACCCGTGCGCCGGGCCATCGACGACACGGTCTCGCCGCGCGAGATCATGCGATCGCTCGCCACGACGGCGCCGAAGCGCACCGTCGGTTCGGTCGCGTCGATTGCGACGACGTGCACGACCAGCGGTCCGTCGGCAGTTTGCAGACGGTACGTGCCGCGCCGCACCCCGGGCGCCACGAACTCGGCGCTCGACGATTGCGCGACGACGAGCGGAAACGGTGCCGGCGGCAAGAGCGTTGCGGGAAGCGGCGGCAACACTACGGCGCCGGCCGGGCTTCGGGCACCGGCGTCGAGACCGTGGCCGGCGGAACGATCGTCGGCGCGGGCGCGCTACTATACACCAAGAGCGCGTCGGCTACCCAGCGTTCGGCGCTATTATCGGAGGGAACGTTGCGAACGCTGACGTTTTCGTCGCCGGGCGCGCGCGAGACGAGCGTCACCGAACCGCCGGAATCGAGCGCCATCGCATCGGTATTGCCCAAGCGAACCAGCAGATCCGAAAATTCCGGACGCGTCATACCGACCGAACGTTCGGGATGGCGGCCGTCGACGGCGACGAGCATCAACCGCGTATCGCGGCCGCGCGCGAGCGCGACGACGGGCCAGCGATAATCGCGCTCGTCGGGTGCCGGCGCGTGCGGCCCTTCGTACGGGGTGCCGTCCCGCACGAGGATCGGACCGCCGCCGATGGCGGCTCGCGCGGCATCCAGCGGTGGATCGGTTCGATAGTCGAGCGTTAAGGTATCCCCGACCCGCGGCAGACGCGCAGCTTTCTCCAGCCGGCCGATACCGATGCCGAAGGCTGCCGCGATCGGGTGCGTCGCTGCCTGGACCGACGTCACGCGGTACGTTTTGCGCCCCAGACCGACCGCTTGGAGAGCGACGAACGTCGTCTCGGGCGTCGCGCGGAGCTCCTTACCGTAGTCCGGCGTGATGATGGCGACGTGACCCGGCGGCCAATCGTTGTATTCGGTGATCGGCAGCGTGCCGCGAGGACTGCGCGCGACGCCGTGGAGACGGAACTCCCCGAACGTCACGCTGCCGTCCCTACGGATCGCGAGCGCCGCGTGATCCGTCGGCCCGCGTAGCAGCGAACCGTCGCGCACCAGCATCCCCTGCGGTTGATAGGAGCGGCCGATATCGAAGTAATCGCCGTTGACGCCGCCGACGGCATGCGTGCGGACGCCCATCGCGGAGGTGCGCTCGCCGCCGGAAACGATGTGATTCTCCGCAAGCGCGGTATCGATATGCAACGTCGGTTCGCGGGGATCGAGCGCGAGCACGCTCACGGCAAGCGGGCCGTGATCGCCGAGCATCGCATACTGCGCGTACGCGAGACCCGGCGCATCCGCCTCGATGCGTAAGGACCGAAGCTTCGGTTCTGCGGCAAGCGTCGTGACGAGTTTCCCGAGCGACGAAAGATCGTTCGAGCCGTCGCGCAGCCACGCGTAATGCGCGTGCAAATCGTGCATTTCGCCCGCAGCATCGAAAGGCACGCGATCCAGGGTGCCCGAGAGATGCCGCGATCCGATGCCGCCCGGTGCGAGCGCGAGCGTGCCATGGATCCCCGCAAGCTCGTGCGTTCCGAGCGCAAACCGCCCGCCGTCGAGACGCAACGTACCGGCGAGCGCCGCGCCGTCGTCGAGGGCGATCTCGCGGGCGAATCCCGCGCGCGGATGCAGCGCAGCGTCGGGCGAGAAGAGCGCGTCGAGCGGCGCGAGGGGCAGCGCCGCCGCGCTCCAGTGCTGGACCGGAAGCCCGCTCGCGGCCGCTTGGGTCGTACCGGCGATCGCGAAGCGTTCCGGCCCTTCGACGAACGCCAGCGTGCCCTCGAAGCGCACGCCTGCGAGCGTGGTCTGCAACGTGCCGTCGACGCTTTCGAAGGCGAGTTTCGCGCCCGTCTCGCGCGGATCGGCGATCGCGAGCGTCCCGTCGCGAACGCGGATCGTCGCCACTGCGTCCGCGTGCCAGCGCGCGAAAGCATCGCGCGACGTCGCGCGATCCGCGTCGCGATATTGCGCGGGATCGAACTCGACGTGCGGGCGGTCGACCTCGATCCAGAGCGCGCGATCGCCGACGACGACGCGCGCGCGCGGCGCCGAAGCGAGCGCGGCTCCGCTCGCCGTCTGCACGCGTACGCCCTCGAACACGTACGCAGCGCCATCGTGCCCGACGCGATCGAAGTTCACGTCGAGCCCGGTGATGGCGCCGGCAGAACGAATGAGGATCGCGCGTTCGATCGGTTCCCGGGCGAGAAAGAATACCACGGCCGCGATGACGGCGACCGCGGCGACGATGCTGAGCGACGTGGTTCGGTTGCGCTGCGTCATGAAGCTTCGAGTGCGGGGATTCTCGGTCCGGCGCGCCGCATCACCTCCCGCAATGCGCATGGGTCCTCCGTTTCTGTTCGCGGCCCTCGTCGCGTACGGCATCCCACCGGCTCCGGTGCATGCGCGCGACGACCTGCCCCGCGTGGCGCCCCAGGCCACTGCGCCGGTCGTCGCCGTGCTAGTCTGGCACGACGTCCTGCCGCGCAAAGACGTTTACTTCGATACGACGACCGCCGAGTTCGCCGCGCAACTCGACGCGATCGCGCGCGGCGGATTTGCGGTCGTCACGCTCGACGCGCTTCGCGCTCACCTCGCACGCGGCACGCCGTTGCCGCGTAAGCCGCTCGTGCTGACCTTCGACGACAACGGCCAGGGCATCTATCGCAACGCGTACCCCTTACTCCAGCGCCATCGTTTTCCAGCCACGCTATTCGTACATACGAATTTCGTCGGCAAAACGACGAGCAAGGCGCACAACTCTTGGCCGGAGCTGCTTACGATGCAAAGCAGCGGCCTCGTCGACGTACAGAGCCTTACGGCGAATCACCCGCCCGATCTCACGAAGCTTTCCGACGCCGACGTAACGCACGAATTCGCGCTTTCGAAACGTTCGCTCGAAGTGCGCTTACGGCGCCGGGTGTATGCGGTCGTGTACCCGTACGACGTGTACGACGCACGGGTCGAACGGTTGGCCGCAAAAGCCGGCTATGCGCTCGGCTTTACCGAGGATCACGGCAACGCGGGCGCCTCGCCGTCGCTGCTGGAGATCCACCGTTACTCGATCACCGTCCCCGAACGTTTCGCGCAAGCGCTCGCCGACGTCGCGGCCGACCGGCCGTAGGCGCGCGTCGCATCAGCGCTCGACGACGATCGTCGCGTGCATCGCGTGAACGTAGAAATGCGTCGCGCCCTAGGCGAGCGGTTTGGAATTCGGCCGAAAGGCGTCGTCGGAGGTCTTGCCGCTGGTCACCGTGGGCGCGACTCGATCGTCGTTCGTCCAAACGAAGCCCAAAGCGACGATCCGGCGCGGACGGGATTCGCCGCTGCGCCGGCTTGCGGCGGGAAACCGCTAGCAAGAACGTCGCCGCGCCGAGCGCTCGCATTGCAGCCGTCGCAGCACGGCTTAGCGATTGAAGACGTTTCGGGTAAGGTCTTTGGTCGGACGCCGCCCGACTAAAGCGATCGGCGGGCAGTCGACCACAAAGACGGAGCCGCAAGGCGCCCCCCGGACCCGTAGGCTCGCCCTTTCCGACGGCGTTGAAATTCTTGTCGGTTCGGCGCTTATTCGAACGGCACGCGCGCCTGACGGGCACGTACAAAGCTCGTCGAACCGCCCGAAGTTGCGGGTCCCATCGTAAGCGACGTTACACGGTGCTTTGCGCCCCGCTCGCGATAATACGACATGACATTCCCGAGCGACGCGTCCGACGACGCGCTCTCGACCGTACGAAGAACCGAAGCCGGCGCGGCGGTCGCTTTCGCACGCACCGTACGCGCCGATTTCGACGACGCGATCGTCCTGGCCGACGGTAGCGCGGTCGCCGCCGACGCGTTTAGCGCGATATTCGCGCAGGTCGAAGGCTATCCGCGTTTACACGTGCTCGACACGATCGATCCCGCGTCCGTGCGCGCGCTCGAAGCCGACATCGACATCGCGCGCACGCTGTTCGTCGTATCGGCTTCGACCGATACGGCGTTCGAGCCGCAAGCGCTCTTCCGCTATTTTTTCGAGCGCGTCGGCGCCGCGATCGGCGTACTTGCGGCGCCGAGCCGCTTCGTCGCGGTCACCACGCCGAGAACGCGGATCGAGCTCGAGGCGCGCATCATCGGTTTTCGGCACGTGTTCGTCGCCGGCCCGGGCAACGGCCGACGCGACGCACTTTCATGGTTCGGCATCGTGCCGGCCGCGCTCGCCGGATACGACATCGCCGAGATCGTCGAGCGAGCGGCGCACGTCGATAGCGCCGCAGCCGTCCGTTTGGGCACCCGGCTCGGGGCGCTCGCGCGAGCGGGTCGCGACAAACTTACGATCGTCGCACACCCGCGCGTCGCGGGGCTGGGAGCGTGGATCGGAAACGTCATCGCCGGCAGTACGGGAAAAGGTGGCGTCGGCATCGTTCCCATCGTGGGCGAGCCGCTGGGACGCGCCGCCGTTTACGGGCCCGACCGCGCGTTCGTCTTCGTCGGCGACGGCTTGCCCGACGCACCGCCCGCGTTCGCAACGGTGCTCGACGAGCTCGCGGCCGCGGGGCATCCCGTCCTGCGTCTGGCGATGCGTGATGCGCTCGATATCGGCGCTCAATTAGCGCTGTGGCAGATCGCCGCAACGGCAGCGGCCGCGGCTCTTGGGGTGGATACCTTGGAACGTCCCGACGTGCGCGAGTCCGTCGAGATCGCGCGTCACGTGCTCGCGACGTCGGTCGGCGGCTTCGACATTCCGCGCGTCGCACTGATGACGCCCCGCGTCGCCGTTACGAAGCTCTACCGGAAGTGGGGCGCTTGACCTCGGCCCGACGTTGGCGTCGGCGCTCGGCGCTTTATTGCGTAGCGTGACCGCGGGCGATTACGTCGCGATCGACGCCTTCTTACCGATGTTCGACGCGCACGTACGAACGCTTACGTCCGTGCGCCGCGTCCTGCGCGATGCACTTGCGATCGCGACGACCATCGGCTGCGGCCCGCGTCTGCCGAACGGTCTCGTCATCCTACTCACCGCCAATCCGACGGTCGCGTTGCACGTTCCGGGCAGCGTCCGTTTCGACTCGCTCGAGCGCGCGCAGGCGCTCGGCGACTTTATCGCGCTCGACCGTCGTGGCCGCCGCGGATTGCGCATCCATTTACACGGCGATGTCGCGACGGGATTGCGAGATCTCGCGACGGCCGTGGACGAAGCCGTTAGTTCGTATGCAGGATGAGATTCATCGTCTCCATGTGCTGTTGCGCTTCATCGAGAAATGCTCGGGCGGCGGCTTTGGCTTTGGGGTTCTTACCGCACTCCACTTCGATTTTCGCCATCGCCATCATCGCGCGATCTTGCGCCAGCATCGCACCTGCAAAATCCTTATCGATGTTGCCCGTGGCGCGGGCCATCTTCGGCGCGGCGTGGGGCGCCATCATCGCATCGGCGCCGGCGCAGACGACGCCCGGTGCGTTCGCTGCTTCGACTAGCGGAGTCGTTGCGGCAACGCCCGCCGTGGCGAGAACGACGGAGAACGCGACGCCGATCGTTTTCGAGAAAGTCATTGTGGTCGATCCTTTCGGTTGAACGGTTCGAGGATCGTATCCGATCCGTACGCGCTCGACTGTGGGGAGCGTTACATCTGGCTACCGCGCAGCGACGACAGCGGGTGGATCGACCGTTTGGGCGTCGAACGTCGCCACGAGCGAGAGTGCGCGCCGGAGGCACGATGGAAAACAAAGTTTGGTATCTGCAGCAGAATCGGTTGTTCGAACGAACGGCAGAGGAAGATATCTCGCGCTTCTCCGATTCGTTCCGGCAGGCGGTCTTTCCCAAACGCGCGCTCGTCTTCGATCACGGCGAGGACGGTCATAACGTCTATTTGCTTAAGACCGGCAGCGTTCGCTTGAGCCGCGAGACCGAAGACGGAAAGCAGATCACGCTCGCGCTCCTGCGACCGGGCGATATCTTCGGCGAGGAACCGCTCTTCGGGCGCTCCAAACGGACCTCGGTCGCGCGCTGTCTCGAATCGTCGCTCCTGTGTAGTACGCGGGCGGCGGATCTCTACCGCATTCTTTCCGTCAACCCGATTCTCGCGCTCAACATGGCGAAATATCTCGACGAGCGACTCGACGAAGCGCACTGCATCGTCGAAGATATGTCGGGTCTCAAAGTGTCCGAACGGATCGTGCGTCTTTTCGACCGGCTCGGGGAAGAGTACGGCGTCAGCGTACCCGAGGGCGTGCTGCTGGATATTCAGCTCACCCACGGCGATATCGCTTCGATGATCGGCAGCACGCGCGAAACGGTTTCCCTCGAACTCGGTCACTTGGCACGCGCCGGAAAGATTCGTTTGGATCGCCGCGCGATCACGATCTTGCATCGGGTGGGGTCCGGCGCTCAGTACTGAGAGATCAGCAAACGTCGCAACGCGAGCGCGCTCGCCGTATACGGGCCCGCGATGATGCCCAGCAGGTCGCCGAGCCGCGCAATCGTCTCCGTCGGCTCGAGCACCCCCGCCGGATAACGCTCTCCGGCGGCTGCGATCCAGACGGCGTTCATGCCGGCACCACGCGCGCCGGCGATATCGGCGAGCGGATCGCGACCGACGTGCCAGATCCGTTCGGGCGTTACGCGAAAGAGTTCGGGCAGCATAGCAAACGCTTTCGGTGACGGCTTCCACGAACCGACGGGCGGCACGAGCACGGGCCCCGCGAAGCCGATCGCCGCGGCGCGCGCGGCCTCGGGCGCGAACCACCCATTGCAGAGAATCGCGACGGGCACGGCAAGTTCGGCGAGACGCGCGAGCAGCGCCCGCGCATCGGGTAATGCCGTCGTGTCGCGTCGGGCGGCTTCGGCGACGAGCTGACGGAACGCCGGCCCGTCGGCGCGTTCGATGCGGCCCGGGTAGAGGGATTCGAGCGCGCGTAGGCCCGCCGCTTCGAGCGATACTCGCCCCGCAGCAAGGTCGGCGGACACCCTCGCGTAGGCGGCCGTGACCCGTGCGGGCGCCGCGGCGTCACAGCCGCGATCCACGGCGATGCGCTCGCCAAGGGCGATCAGAGCACGTTCTTCACAGGGTTCGTCTCGCACGAGCGTGCCGCGCAAATCGAAACTCACGGCGATCACGATCCATCCTCCAGTGCAAGCCGCCTTACAGCTTCGCGCGCGATGGCGACGTTAGAGTTTTTAGATGCCCACCTTCCGCCCCGGTCGACGGCTTACCGGCTCGTAACGGTCTCTGCTCGTCGCAATCGCCGCCGATCACGTCGGCCTGCCGGTGAAAGCGAGCCTGGTAGCGCTGTTGCGCGCCGGCGGCGACGACGTCGACGACTACGGCACGCACGACACCTTGCCGGTCGACTATCCCGACTACGCCTATGCGGTGGCTCTCGCGGTCGCGAGCGGGCGCGCCGCACGGGGCATCGTCATCTGCGCCGGAAGCATCGGGGCGTGCGTGGCCGCGAATAAAATCGAAGGCGTGCGCTGTGCGGCACCGATGGATATATTGACGGCCGAACTCGCGCGACGCCACCACGATGCGAACCTCCTCGCCCTCGACGCACATCTCAGCGGCTGGCAGATGATCGAACGGCTGACGATGGTCTTCTTGCTCACGCCGTTCGACCGGGGCCGGCACGTCGCGCGCGTCGCTAAGATCTCGCGCTTCGACGACCCGTTGCGGCGTACGACCGAACGCCGAGTCGCGGGTTCCGAGACCATCGATGCGCCGAGCCTCCTACGCTACGAACGTGCCGACGATCCGTAACGTGCTACGAAGCATCCTCGCCGTCGTCGACGCCTTCGAGCGTAATCGGCCCGCCGTAGAGATGCGTTACGTCGCCGATGAGCATGACCGCATCGCGTTCTTCGTCGATCTCGACGCCGTCGACGCTAAACCACGCCACATCCTCGTCGTCGTCTGCAGCCTCATCGGTTTCTTCACCGTCGGTCGGTAAGTACACGAACTGCAAGAGTTCGAGCTCCGCCAAAACGGCGACGGCTTCTTGCGTGCGCGCGAGTAGCTCGCCGCGACGCTGCGCATCGCCCGCCGCAGCCCCCGTCAGCAGGCGCTGATACTCGGGCGTGAACTGCGCGAAGCCCGGAAGCGTCGCGATATCGATCGGTGCGTTGTTTTCCATCGTCCTACGGCCTTCGTCGCTCAACGCCAGCAACCCGCGATGCTCGCAACGTCCTTGGCTTTTCCCGTATGCCGCAACGCGTAGAAATCCTCGATCGTCCGCAGGACGTTGTAATGCGAAATTCTCTCAGTATACGTACCGGGTTTTACCATCGGGCCGTACAGCACCGTCGCGATGGTGTTGTCGCGATCGAGCCCTTCGTCCCAGGTCAGCACGACGAGGGTATCGTGCGTATCCGCCCAGCGCAGAAGCGGCGCCATGTGCTTCGCAAGCCAGTCGTCGCCTTGCGCGATCGTACCATCGTGCATATCGTCATCGACGTTCGGCACGACGAACGCGACGGTCGGCAACGCGTCGTACCGGCCGCGAAGCATATCGAACGCGCGGCCGACGTTTCTGGGCACGTTGTCGAAGGCGACCCACGGCGCGTGTTTGCGCGCGTAACTTCCGGCCGCGCACACCGTCGAGCCGGCGCTCGGCAGCGATTCCGAGAAGCCGGCGAACGTGAAATGCGCCGCGATGAGTTCGCTTGCGAGGTTGGCCGCATGGGAATCGAGGCCGGTCGCCGGGCAACCGTCTCCATTGGTATTGGTCACGCCGGCGAAGAGAGCGAGATAGTTCGGGAGGCTCGGGTGCGTTACGCCGTGCGCGTTTTTGAACAGTGCGCCGCGCTTGGCCAGCATATTGATGTACGGCGCCCGAGCGTTGCCGAGGATCTGTCCGAGCGACTTGTTTTCTTCGACGACCACCACCACGTGCTTGGGCCGCGGTAACGCGGCCAGGGCTTGTCGCGGTGCGTTCCACACGGACGGAACCAGCACGAGCAGCGCGCAGAGAAACCGGAGCATCGCGAGCGTCATGCCCGTTCCTTCGCCGGCAGTAACGGGAAAGGCCGCTTCTGCCCGTGATTGCGATCACCCGTGATGGCTATCACCGTACCCGCGCGACCGCTCCCGTAGCGTTGCCCTATGAAAATCGTCGGCTACTCTTCCTGGGCGCCCGACGAGCGCGCCAACGCCATTCGCCTGGCGTTCACCGGCTTGCGCTCGCGTACGACCGAGGATTGGTCCCTCACGCATTTCGGCGCCTCCGACTTTAACGATCCGGGCGGCATCGGAAAGCTGCGCGCGGCGATCCGCGAAGCCGACGTGCTCGTCGGGTGGCAGTCGATGAGCGTCGAGGTCGTGGAACGCATGGCGACGCTGCTGGGCGAGATGGATGCGGCGGGCGAACTGCGGCACGTCAAGTTTCTGTGGTACGACATCCCCGATCCGCGCCTCCAGGCGCTCATGTTCAAGTCGCTCGGCTTCGAATTCGATATGAACAAGTCCAATCCGATGCGCGAGCTTTCCATGGCCATCAAACGCTATCAGGCCAAGAAGAACGACGAGACCATCGATACGTTTTGGGAAGCGCGCGAAGGGTTTCTAGGCATGCAGAAAATGGTCGGCGCGGCGCCGCTCATGGCGAAGCTGCTCAAGAAGCCCGTCTTCAAATCGCTCGTGATGATCGGCTACTGGAACAACCGTTCGGTCAAAAACATCGAGAACATGTTTTTGTATCTGAAAAAACACTTCACGCAAGACGGGTTCGCGGGCGACGTCGCGCTGCCCGAAAAAGTCGAGAACGAAGGCATCTATCACCCCGCCCACGAGGGCGCCCTTTTTCAGACGCCGGAAGCGTACCTCGCCTGGTACCAACCGTGGTATCGGAAAACGTACGGCAAGCAGCCGTGGGATCGTATCGGCTTCATCACGCACGATCTCTTTCTCGTCGACTGGAATCACCCGGTGCTGGACGCCGCGATCGCGGAGTGGGAAGCCCGCGGCGTCGGCGTCATCTGTTCGATGACGGCGGTATTCAACGCACACATCGTCTCGCGCGCGCACCTCAAAAGCAAAAAAGGCGAACCGCTCGTCGGCGCCGTCTACCACAACGTTCCGCTCTATCTTGCGGGTTCGATGTTCGCGGGCGCACCCGAAGCGTCGATCGAGCTGATCCGGGATCTCGGCAATCCACGCGTCTACACGTCGCCCGTCAACGCCGCGATGTCCAAAGAAGATCTCAAGCGTTCGAAATTCGGCGTCGCGTCGCTCGAATATATCGGCAACGTCGTCACGCCGGAGACCGAAGGCATCCAACCCTTACCGCCGATCTGTTCGCGGGAACGCGGACCCGAAATCAGCGCACTCGAACCGATTCCCGACCGCGTCACGCTGCTCGGCGACGTGACGACGCGTTGGCTCAAACTGCGCCACCTCAAAAACGCCGACAAAAAGCTGGCCGTCTTCGTCTATAACTTTCCGCCGGGGCCCGGCAACGTCGGCGTCGCGTACTTTCTCGATGTCGCCGGCAGCCTACGGTCGATGCTCCAGGCGCTGGCGGCGCAAGGCTATACCGTCGGCGACATCGACGAGAGCGATAAGGCGGTCTCCGATAAGCTGCGCGATATGTACGCCGGCTACCTCAACGTCGGTGCCGTATCCGCCGGCGAATTGCGCGACTGGGTGCACGAGATGACGCCGCAGCATGAGACGCTCTTTTACGACGTCTTCGGGCAGCCGCCGTCCACGATTGCGATCAAAGGTCTGCGCTACGGCAACGTTCTCGTGCTCCTGCAAGACATGCAAGGCATGGAAGACCTGTCGGTCATTCACGACAAGCAGGCGCCGCCGTCGCCGTGGCTGCTCGCATCGTATCGTTACGCGACGCGCCGTTTCAACGCCGATGCGATGCTGCACGTCGGCACGCACGGCCTCGTCGAATGGAGTCGCGGGAAAGAGTGGTGCCCCGCCAAAGGCGACTATCCCGAGTTCCTCATCGACGGCTGCCCGCACGCCTACATCTTCAACATCCTCGACCCCGTCGAAGCGTCGATCGCGCGGCGCCGCTCGTACGCGACGATTATCTCTCACCTCTGTCCGCCGCTGCGCGCCGTCGAGGGCAGCGAAGATCTGCGTAACCTGCATCGCCTCGTGCACGACTACTACAATCTATCGTCCGATGCCCTCGAAGCTCGCGGGGATATCGCAGCGGAACTTTTTGAAATCGTCGAGCGCACGGGCCTGCGTATCGAATCGCCCGGTGGCGCGTCGCGCGACTTCGTCTCGAAAGTGCACGACGAACTCGTCGCACTCGAAGGCGACTTCGCGCCGGCCGGCCAGCACATCTTCGGCCGGGAACTCTCGGAGCAAGATCGGCTCGATACGTTTCATGCGTGTCTAGAATACGCGGACGTGGATCTCTATCGGCTGCTCTCAAATTGCTACACGTTCGATTACGACGCGCTGACGCGGCGCCCGCACGAGCGCATGCCCGACGGCACGTACCATCACGAAATCGTCGATCGGCTCCGCGAAGCCGGCCGTGCCCTGCTCTCCTCCGAGGTGCTGCGCGGCCCCGGGAGCGCCGTCGACGGCAAAACGAAGCTGCGCCAGCAGGCGATGCTCGGCATCTTACGGGCACGCCCGATCGCCGGCCACACGCTCTCCAAGAGCCCCTACGAACTCGCGCAGCTCGCGACGTACGTCGAGCGCGCCCGCGAACTCTTCGTCCAGCTCGGCCGCATCGGCGAAGCGGAGCGGGCCGGCCTCATCGCGTGTCTCTCGGGTCAGTATCTCGAACCGTCGCCCGGCGGCGAAATCGTCGGCGAGTGGACGGTGCTGCCGACGGGCCGCAACATGGCGTCGACCGACGTGCGCATGCTTCCGCGCGAAGCCGCGCAACGGAAGGGCAAACGGACCGTCGTTTCGATTCTCGACGCGGCGGTCAAGGAGCGCGGCCACCTGCCCGAAGCCGTCGGGGTAGTGCTCTGGGGTTCCGAAGTGCTCGAGAGCGAAGGCGTCGGCATCGCCCAAGCGCTCGATCTCATGGGCGCGCGCGTTGCCAAAGACCGCTTTAACCGCTCCGAGCGCGCGGAATTGATCTCTCTGGACGAACTCGGCCGGCCGCGCGTCGATATTCTCGCGAACACCTCGTCCGTGTTCAAAAACACGTTTCCGGGCGCGATCCGGCTGATTCACGAGGCCGCGTACCTCGCCGCGATTGCCGACGAGCCGCACGAGTGGAATTTCGTTAAGAAGCATAGCGATTTTCTCATCGCGAAAGGCATCGATCCGCAGCTCGCGCGAGCGCGCTGCTTCGGGATGGGGGAAGATGCGTTCATGGGCCAGGTCGGCATGATGCTCGATACCGGGCGTTTCGAAAACTTTAACGATATCGGGAACGCGTGGATGAGCGACAACTGCAACGCGTACGTTCCGGAATTCACCGCGATCCGCATCGTACCGGCACCGGACGTGCAGAAATATCTGGTTTCGAAGGTCGAAGTCATCCAACAGCCCTTGATTCAAATGGCCAGCGGCGGGCCCGTAAAGGAAGACATGTTCGCATCGTTCACGTCGGCGTTCGGCGCCGCAAAACGGGCGATGGGGCACGAGGATACGATGATCGTCGTCAGCGATCTCACGAAACGCGAACCGATCGTTCGCAATTTTCGCAACGTCGTCGTCAACGGCGTGCTCACGCGCTTCCACTCGAAATCCTGGCGCGACCGGATGCTCGAGCACGGCTATTCGGGCGTGATGGAATTCGGTGACATCTTCAAGGCCATGCGCTCGACCGAAGCCGCTCTCGGGAATACGATCACGCCCGAGCTGTGGAAGCGCACGGTCGAAGTCACGCTCGATGATTGGCAGCGCATCGCCGCTGCCAACCCCCATAAAACGCGCGAACTCGGCGAGACGCTGCTCGATACGCGTCGCCGCGGAATGTGGGAGGACGCCGACCTCGAGGACGCCCTTAAAGCAAAGCTCAACGAACTCGATAGCGACGTCGAGCTCGCGACCTATCGAAAGCAGCTGGCGGGTGCTGCGGGAGATTAACGCTTTTCGCCGGGCTCCGTCGCGCGAGCTTCCGCGGCTCGCGCCGCATCGACGTCGTTGGAGGCGGGCTTACGCTCGCCCGTCGTGACGTTGTCCTCGGCAGCGAGCCGGGCCGTCTCGGGCGGAAGATTCAACGCCTGCTCGTAGATCGTCGCGTGCGCTTTGACGGCTTCGTCGTCGGTACGATCGTCGCGATCGGGTTCGTTCGGTGTATCCATCGATCGGTCGTGCCCGCGAACAGCCACGGCATAACCCGCTCAGTCGGTCGTCGCCGCCCGCCCGTATGGCGCGCATCACTTTCCATCGTCCGGGGCACGTAGCACGAGCCAAAGTGGGGCATAGCAGATATGCTTACGAACGTCCGTTCACCCCCCGCAGCTTGTAGTATGCCTACGGAGTAGGTCCGATCGATGCCGTCCGCTCCAAGTGAATCCGCCGCAGACGATCTTTCGAACGTCGACGTAACCGTCTTCGAATTATCGAACGAGGAACTCGACCGGTATCCGATCGGTATTATCACGCTCGCCCGCGACGGCACGATCCTGCGCTACAATCGGGCTGAAAGCGCCCTTTCTCGCTTGAAGCCGCACGAAGTGATCGGCCGGAACTTCTTTCGCGACGTCGCGCCGTGCACCGCGGTCAAGGATTTTCAGGGCCGCTTCGACGTCTTTGCGGCCGGAACCACGTCGGCCGCCGAGCGCTTCGATTGGTGTTTCATGTTCCGCTGGGGGCGCCAAGACGTTACGATCACGCTCATGCGCCGCGAGCAGCGCCGCGAAATCCATGTCGTCGTCGTCGTCCGGTCGCTAGCGGCTCCGGTCCCCGTCGCCGTCTTCGAATCCATCGCGACGCCCGACGCCGAAGAAGCGCCCCGCCGCGGCATCGAAACCAACGTCGGAATCTGGGCGGACGATCTCGACGGCGCCACCTCGTATCGGTCCGAGGAATTGCACCGTATTCTCGCGGCCGGAGCGGAGCTCGAGACGCTTCCGGACCCGATCGTCCGCTACGCACATCCCAAGCACGTCGCCGCGCTCACGAGCGAGATGAAACACGCCTACGAGCAAGGACGGTCGTACGTACTTCGCACGCTGATCGTCGCCGGCGACGGCTCCGAAAAAGACGTGCTCGTGCATGGCGCTTTCCTCGATACGCCCGGAGGTCCGGGAGGCCGTTCGATTGGTTCGGTCGTCGATCTCACGCAGCGTCGTACGCTCGAAGATCAGCTCTGGGAGTCGGGGCATCTCGACCCGCTGACGCAGCTGCCCAATCGTCGTCTGCTCATGGAGCGTTTAGACGCGGCCCTCGCCGAACGCACCTCTGGAATCTCCGTCTGTTTTCTCGACCTCGATAAGTTCAAGAACGTCAACGATTCTGCGGGGCACGCCGTCGGCGATCAGCTCTTGCGGATCGTCGCCGAACGCATCCTGCGAACGACCCGTCCCGGCGACATCGTCTCCCGAATCAACGGCGACGAATTCGTGGTCGTCCTGATCGATGGAGCGCAACCGACGGCCGTCGAAGCGCTCCTGGGGCGCATATTGGATGCGGTCGCCGAACCGTATCGAATCGACGGAAAACAGCACATCGTCGCGGCGAGTGCGGGAATCGCTTCGTTTCCGCTCGACGGTAAGGCGGCAGAAGAACTGCTCAGCGCCGCAGACGTCGCGATGTATCGCGCGAAAGCCGGCGGACCCGGCTCGTTTCGGCGCTTCGCACCCGCGATGAACGAACTTGCGGCGAAGGACCGCGAACGCGCGGCCGAGTTGCAGTTCGCAATCGATCGCGGAGAAATCGTGGCCTACTTTCAGGGGATCGTCGATGCGCGCACGCACGTAACGCGCGGAGCGGAAGCGCTCGCGCGGTGGGAACACCCGACGCTCGGCATGCTGCCCCCCTCGGAATTCATCTCACTCGCCGAGGAAAGCGGAGCGATCATCGCCCTGGGCAAGTGCATCTTACGCGATGCATGCGCGTGGGGCCGGCGCTGGCACGATGCTTTGGGCGATGCCGCTCCCTTCGTATCGGTGAACGTTTCGCCGTTACAATTTCGCGATCGACGGTTCGCCGCAACGGTCCGCGAGGTGCTCGCCGAAACGGGCTTACCGGCGCGTCTGCTCGAGCTTGAGTTCACCGAAAGTCTCGTGATGGATCGCTTCGAAGAAACGATGCTCGTGCTCGCGGACCTCAAGGTACTTGGGATACGCCTGTCGATCGACGACTTCGGCACGGGGTACAGCTCGCTTGCGTATCTCAAATACTTTCCCATCGATACGATCAAGATCGATCGCGCTTTCGTCGAAGGCATCGGCATCGATTCGGTCGACGAGTCGATCGTCGAAACGATCATCACGCTCGCCTCGAAACTTAAACTCCTCATCATCGCGGAAGGCGTCGAGAACCTCGATCAAGCGCAGCGCCTACGAGAGCTCGACTGCCAACTGCTCCAAGGTTTCTATTTTAGTCGACCGAGCCGCGCATCGGACTTTAACGATCGACTGCTCGACCTCAAGCCCCAATAGCGCGCATCGCGGGCGAGCGACGGTCCCGGAGTTCCGCCTCTTGTGCGATGCGGCGGGCCATGTTTCCGAAAATTATTTCGTGAAACGGCAGCACCGAATACCAGTAGAGATAGCCGAAAATGCCGCGCGGATCGAAGAATGCCGTTTGACGCAGCGCCGTCGCCCCCGCCTCGTCGCGCACGATTTCGAATTGCAGCCACGCGTAGCCCGGCAGCCGCATTTCGGCGCGCAGGCGCAACAATCGATCCGGTTCGTACGATTCGACGCGCCAAAAATCTACGGCATCGCCGACGCGCAGATCGTCTGGCGAACGGCGCCCGCGCCGCGTGCCGAAGCCGCCGACGAGGCGATCCAAAACGCCGCGCAGCTCCCACAGCCCGTCCGCGTACAGCCAGCCCCGTTTGCCGCCGAGGCCCGTGAACACCGCAAAGAGCGCCTGCGCCGTCGCAGTCGTGGTGCGTTGGCGCCGGTCGATCAGCATGCCCTGCGCCGAGCCCGTGAAATTTCCCGGCAACGCGCGCACATCGTACGCGTCGAACCACGTCGTTTCGGGCCCGAAGGTCGTATAGCGGTCGAGCGCGCGGTTGACGGCGACATCGTACCCGACGGGCACGATGTCGGGAAATTCGCGCAGCGCACGGTCGTCGCGCACGATGACGGGATTGCGCAAGCCGTCGACGAGCGGGCGCGCGATCGCAGCCGGGATGGGCGTTACGAGATGAATCCAGCCCGACGATAAGCGGGGCGTAAAAAACGGCACGACGACGAGGCGACGGCGCAACCCGCGGATGCGCGCGTAGCGCAGCATCATCTCTCTGTAGGAAAGCACGTCGGCGCCGCCGATCTCAAAAGTCGCATCGCCGTCGGCCGGGCGTTCGAGTTCGGCGACGAGATACGCCAACACGTCGCGTACGGCGATCGGCTGACAGGGCGTCGCGACCCAGCGCGGTGCGATCATCACGGGAAGGCGCTCGGTAAGGTACCGCATCATTTCGAACGACGCGCTCCCCGAGCCCACGATCATCGCCGCGCGGAATTCCGTTACCGGAACGTCGGTCGAACGCAGCATCTCGCCCGTCTCGTGCCGGCTGCGCAGGTGCTGCGAGAGTCCCTTCCCCTCCACGCCGAGACCGCCGAGATAGAGAATGCGCCGCACGCCGGCGTCGGCCGCCGCTCGCGCAAAGATCGCCGCCGCTTCACGATCTTTCTGCGCGAAGTCGCCGCGGCCGCGCGTCATGGAATGCACGAGATAATATGCGACGTCGACGTCTTGCAGCGACGCGCGGATACTCGCACGGTCGAAAAGATCGCCTTCGGCGACGTCGACGTCGGCGAAGCGTCCGGTCAGGCGCCCCGAATCTCGCGCGAGCACGCGCACCGCATGCCCGGCTTCGACCAGCCGTGGAACGAGCCGGCCGCCGATATAACCGGTCGCCCCAGTGACGAGAACGCGCACGCTAGTTCTTCCAACGAACGCGGACGCGCGAAAGTCCGAAGAGCCACGCGAGCGGGCCGCCGTTGACGCCGGAGCCGATCTCGACGAACGGCTCGCCGTGGCGGGTAATCGTCAAGGTCAAAGTGCGCGCATGAAGTAGCAGCGAGAGCCGTCGTGCGAGCGTCGCGCTCGACCGGACGAAGCGCAGCGAGGGCCGGCGTGGACCGAGATCCCCGATCTCGGCGCGTACGCGCGATCCGTGCGCCGTGACGTCGATGGTCGCGTCGTCATCGAGCGTGAGCTCGAGATGACCCGTGATCTCGACGTCGCTCGGCATCAGTTACGGGCGCGCTCCCGAACCTTCGGAGGTCCGGATGCGTAGCGTGCCGTTCATTTTCCATTTCGCCGCGGGCGATTCGGCGTGCGTGGAACTCGGCACCCAAATTTCCATATTGTCGAACGTATACTCGATCGTCGCGCCGCGGCCGGTGAGAAAGCCGTACAGGCCTTCCGCAAGTTCCGGCCAGGTCGTCGTGGGCTTCTTGTTCTCAACCATCGGTCATCCTTAAAAGAAAAGCGAAAAGCGGCAGCACCTGCTGAGATGACCGCGCAGTCGCGATTGTTCCCGAAAAATGCCGCGCTACACGCGCTCGGCCTGGAAAGGCGGCCGCGTCAACGCCGCCTCGAACGGCCGAGCGCGCAGCAACGGCTGCTCGACGAAGTGCGTCAGCGCCCACGCGACCACGATTGCGACGGCGAACGAAACGCCGGTCGCCGCGAGCCCCCACGCGGAATCGGCGTGCTCGTTCGCGCCGGCCCACGGCGGCACGTGCGCGTCGCGCAGCGCGCGCGCGACGACTTGGTGCCACAGATAGAGATTGTACGAGATGGCGGAGAGGAACAGCAGCGCGGGATTACCGAGCCCGCGTTGCCAGGCCGGCACCGCAAAGAGCGAGCCGAGCGTAAGTACGAAGAATGAGAGCGCCAGCGCACTGCGGCCCCAAACTTCCCACATACCGGGCCAGCCGGAGAGGAGTCGCGCGTCGAAGGCGCTGCGCAACGTCCACGCGCTCGCCACGGCTCCAGCGAGGGCGACCGCGGTCCATAACTTGCGGCGCGCGACGAGCTGCGGAGCGCGGAACGCAAGCGCCCGATAGGCGTATGCGGCGAAGATGCCCGCCGCGAACAGATCGATCGTCCCCGGCAACTGCTCGAGCTCGTGCGCGGCGTCGTAATGCGCCGCAACGACGACGCGGTACGCTGCCGCCGAGGCGCACGCGAGCGCGCACGTGAGTGCGGGCCGCCGCAGCGCGCACCAGCAAACCAGCGGAAAGACGACGTAGAACTGTACCTCGATCGCGAGCGACCATAACACGCCGTTGATGCCGCCGAACGTATCGTCGTTGAAGACGTGCACGAACGTTGCGTGCGCGACGATCTGAGCGAACGCGTCGGCCGGCGACGCGAAGTGCGCCCACCCCAGCGCGACGACCAGCGCGAGCGACAGATAGTACGACGGTACGATTTTAATCGCGCGCCGATAGGCGAACGTCGCGAGCGACTGGCGCGGGCGGCCGTCGACGAGCGCCCGTGCGTAGGGATAGAACAAACAGAATCCGCTGATGAAAAAGAACAGGTCGACGCCGATGAAGCCCGCTTCGGGAATTGCGTTAAAGTTCAACGTCGCGCCGAAAACGTACACGTCGGCCCGCAGCCACGTGATCTGCCAGACGTGAAACCACAACACGAGGGCGATTGCGATACCGCGCAAACCGTCGAGCGGCGCGAGATGATCGGCCCCGCGGATGGCACGTGCCGCGCTCACGCGGCGCGCAATTCGGGATTCGTCAACCAGATCGCGAGCGTCGCCACGAAGGCGACCGCGCCGCCGCTAACGAGGCTCGCTTCGAGTCCGACGAACGTGGCGAGCGATCCGAGCACGAGCGACCCGGCGGGAACCAAACCCAGGATGATCATCGAGAACACCGAGATGGCGCGGCCGCGCATGTCGTCGGGCGACATCGATTGCAGCATGACGTTCGAACTGCCCGCAAACGAGAGGACGGCGAGCCCGATAAACACGAGCACGATGACGGCGATCGTAAAACTATGAACCAGGCCGAGTACGATGGTTCCGGCCGCCATCAGCAAGGCGCTTGCGAACCACACGACGCCGCGCCGCCGTTCGGGGACGAATGCCGTGACGAGCGATCCCAAAATCGCGCCCGCGCCGCTCGCCGCCAGCAGCAATCCCAGACCCCGTGCGTCGACGTGAACGACGTGCGCGGCGTATGCGGGCATCAATTGCGAGAACGGTCGCACGAGCAGGCACGTCACGACGAGCATCGCGACGACCGACCGCAAGACGTGGTGACCCACGAGAAACCGCACGCCCGCGAGGATCGAGCTCAGCACGCCTTCGCGCACGGTGGAACTCGGCGGCGACGGCTTCATGTATGCGAGCGCGGCGACGACCGCAAACGTGAGCACCGCGTTGATATAGAACGACGCCGCTACCCCGACGCTAAGGATCAAAAGGCCCGCGATCGGCGGCCCGAGCACGCTCGGCGCGTTGAAGGCGACGCTATTGAGACCGATCGCATTGCCGAGATACGCGCGCGGTACGAGCAGCGGCACCCAGCTCTGGCGGGCCGGCGCATCGAAGGCCTGCGTGCCCGAACGAAGGCCCGCGATCGTGAAGATTTCCCACAGCGCGATGTGGTTCGTGCTGACGAGGACGGCGAGCACGAGTGCGGTGACGATTTGGATGCCGTTGGTCACGAAGAGAACCGCGCGGCGCGGAAAGCGGTCCGCGACGACACCGGCGAGCGGCGAGAGCAACACGACGGGCACGGCCGAGGACGCGCCGAGGATGCCGACGTCGAGGGAAGCCAGCGCCGCGCTGCCCGCGATCTTGACGACCAGATAACCCAGTGCCGTCACCTGCATCCACGTGCCGACGTTGGAGATCAGCAGACCGAACCAGAGCAGCCGAAAATCGCGATACCGGAACGGTTCGAGGGCAGACGAGCGCCGGCGCGGGCTCTGCTGCTCGAGCGGGACGGTGCGTTTTGTCGCGCTCATAGAAGGGCGCGCACGGCCGCGACGATCAGCGCGACGGTCCCTTCGACGCCGAACCGCGAAGCGTCCAGTATCAGATCGTAGTACCGTGCGTCGCCCCAGGCCGTCTTGTAACGGTCTTTGGCAAACTTGCGCCGCACCGCGTCGACGCGTTCGATGTCGCTGTCCGCTTGCGCGCGCGTTCCACCGAAGGCTTCGACGAGGCGCGCTACGCGCCACGCGCGTTCCCCAGTGAGAAACACGCGTAAAATGTCGGGCCGGCGGCCGAGGACGCTGCCGGCGTTGCGCCCGAGGAATACGACATCGCCACCGCTGGCTCGACTGCGGATCGTGCGCTCGATCTCGCGCCGCACGGTTTCGTCGAACGCGTCGGGTCCGGGCGCGGCCCCGGAAAGAACTTGCGGCGTCCCGGCTTCGAGCCCGCCGAGCACGCGTTCTGAGAACGAGGCGGCGCCGGTCGCGCGCGCCAAGTCGTCGGACGACGTTCCCAAGCGTGCGGCGACGGAGCGCGGGAGGTCGTCCGTGAGGAGCTCGTAGCCGAGCGCTTCGGCCACGCCGTCGGCCACGGCAAGGCCCGCCGCTCCGTATTCGCGCGAGATGGTGACGATCACGTTGCCCACGGTTTCGCCCGGGTGAGCCTCGTCACCGTCCGCCGGGCGGTTCCGGACGTAGCCTAGAGGACGAGCCGTCTGTGGCTCGTCGTGAGGTTCGTATGCTCAAGATCGCGGTGTATGGTAAGGGCGGAATCGGCAAGAGCACGTTCTCGTCGAATCTGTCGGCTGCGTTTGGGCGCCTCGGGCGCCGCACGATCCAAGTCGGCTGCGATCCCAAACACGACTCCACGTTCACCTTGACGGGGAATCTGATTCCAACCGTCGTCGAAGTGCTCTCCTCATATAAATTCAAGACCGAAGAGATCGAGCGCGACGAAATAATCTTCAAGGGAAAATACGGCGTCGATTGCGTCGAGGCGGGCGGCCCGCCGGCCGGCGCCGGCTGCGGCGGCTACGTCGTCGGCGAGACCGTCAAGCTGCTCGAAAAGTTCGGCGTCTACAAGCAGTACGACGTGATGGTATTCGACGTCCTCGGCGATGTCGTGTGCGGCGGGTTTTCCGCACCGCTCCAGCATTCCGAACAAGTCATTATCGTCGCCACGAACGACTTCGATTCGATCTTCGCGGCCAACCGGATCGCGACCGCGATCGGCATCAAGCACAAAACCGGCGGCGGCCGGCTCGCGGGCCTCGTCGCGAACCGCGCCTCGAACGACGAACTGGTCGGGCCGTTTGCAAACCGGATCGGTTCGGTGTGCCTGACGTGCATTCCCGAACACGACGGCGTGCGCAAATCGCGACTCACCGCACAAACGGTTTTCGAAATGGACCCCTCGGGCGATCTCGGCGCCCCGTGGATGGAGTTGGCGGACCGGATGCTCGCGGGCGTCCCGCTCACCTTGCCGACGCCGATTCCCGAACGCGAACTTTTCACGCAGCTCGGCGCCGACTACGTCCGGGCGGCCGACATTCCCGCCCCCGCGATGGCGGTGTAGCGGGAGCGTCGCCGCGGCGTCGTAAGGGCGCCCTATGGACGCACGCCGCCGCTCGACGCTCCGCTCCGTGGTCGCGACGTTGGCTCCCGATGACGCGCGCGTCGAGCGCGTGACGGCCTACGCGACCGCTGCAATCGATGGGCTGACGCCGCAACGGCGAGCCGAACTTTACGGGCTGCTCGACCTCTTGCTCCTGCCGATGCGCGCGAACGACTTCGCGCGCGCACAGACGTTGCGCGCGTTGGCGCGTTCGCCGATTGCGAAGCTGCGCACGGGCTTCGCCGCGCTCAAGCGGCTCGCGCTCTTCCTCGCCTATGCGGAAAGCGAACCGGGCGACGAAAACCCGACCTGGGCGCGCATCGGCTACCCGGGGCAGCGCAACGACCGCGCGACGACGGATACGCCGCTCGAACTCGCGCTGGCGCGCGACGGCGAGACGCTCGCAGCCGACGTCGTCGTCATCGGCAGCGGCGCGGGCGGCGGCGTTGCGGCGAGCGCGTTCGCGCGCGCCGGCCTCCGCGTCATCGTGCTCGAGGCGGGAGCTGCGTTCGATGCGCGTACGTTCCGTCAGCGCGAAATCGATATGGCCGACCTCTATCTCGACGGCGCTCTCACCGCGACGCACGATCTCGGCGTTGCGATCCTCGCGGGCGCCACGCTCGGCGGCGGCACGACCGTCAACTGGTGCACGTCGTTCCGCCTCGCCGATACGGTAGCGGCGGAATGGGCAGCGGAGAGCGGCCTGACCGGACTTGCAGCCGAGCTCGCGCCGCATTATGCGCGACTCGAAACGATGCTCGGCCTCGCGCCCGCGGCGACGCACAACGCCAACAACCGCGTCATCCTCGACGGCGCGCGCGAACTCGGACTTCACGGCGCGGCCATGCCGCGCAACGCGGCGCCGGATTGCGGCGCCGGCTGCGGCTATTGCGGCTTCGGCTGCGCGTATGGAAGAAAGCAGTCGACGCCGCGCGCGTTCTTACCCGACGTCGCGCGCAGCGGCGGCGCGATCTATTGCAATGCGCGCGCGCTACGCATCGAGCTCGCGGGCGCATACGCCCGGAACGTTACGGTGGAACAGACCGTCGCACCGGGCGACGTGCGCCGCTTCTCCATCGCGGCCGACACGTTCGTCGTCGCGGGCGGAACGTTGCGCACGCCGGGCATTCTCGCGCGCAGCGGCGTGCGTCATCCGCACCTCGGCAAACGCCTTTTCCTGCATCCGGTCGCCGCGTGTTTTGCGGAATTCGCGGACGCGATCGAGCCGTGGTCGGGACCGATGCAGAGTGCGTACAGCGATGCCTACAGAGAACGCGGCGGCAATTACGGCGCGAAGATCGAAACGGCGCCGGTGCATCCGGGCCTCGCCGCGCTGTCGCTGCCGTGGACGAGCCGCACCGAGCACGCGGCCGCGCTCTCGCGCGCACGCTATGCCGCGACGTTGATCGCCGTCACGCGCGATCGGGATCCCGGCGCCCTCTCGCTGGACGACGAAACGACGATCCGGTACGGCGTCTCTGCGCACGACGGTGAACATCTGCTCGCCGGTCTCGCCGGCATGTTCGACCTCGCGTTCGCCGCCGGCGCCCAACGTGTTTCGACGCTGCACGACGTTCCGATCGTCGTCGAGCGGAGCGCGTGGAACGCCCGCGCGCGCGCCGCGTTCGCGCAACGGATCGCCCGCATCGGCGTGGCTGCGAATCGGCAGATCTTCTTCTCCGCGCATCAGATGGGGACCGCGGCGATGGGCGCCGACCCCGAGACTTCCGTCGTCGATCCGGCCGGGCGCGTGTGGGGCTATGAGAATCTTCTCGTCGCCGACGCATCGCTCTTTCCGCAAGCCAGCGGCGTCAATCCGATGCTCACGGTCATGGCCATGGCATCGCGTATCGTCGCGCAACACGGCGGCGTCACGACGGCTCGTGCCCGAGTGTTGACCCGGTGAACGCGGCGGCGAGCCGTATGCGACCCGTCCGATCTTTCCGCACAGCTATGTCGCCATGAGGCCGTATCATGAAGCGTTGCGCACTTTGGCTCGCCATCCTCGGACTTGGATTTGCAGCGGCGCCGGCCGGCGCGACGACGTCGCCGAGCGACCTTATACGCGGCGTCTTCGAGACGGTACCGACGACGGTCCCGGCAGACTTTTCCGATACGTTTCTCGCGCAAGTTCCATATGCGACGGTCCGCGCCGTCGCGAACGATGTAACCGCGCGCCTCGGGAGCGTGCGAGCCGTAGCGGCGACGGGCGACGATTACGCCGTGGCTTTCGAACGCGGTTCGGCCGTCGCGACGATTCATCTCGACGCGTCGGGCAAGATCGATGGCCTGCGGATTCACGATGAAGAGTCGCCGGCCGACGAAGCCGCACTCACTAACTTTCTGACGATTGCGACCATCGATGCCGCGCAATTCGCCCCAGCCGTACGAGGTCTCGTGAGAATCGACGAGTTGCAAGCGCTGCGCGAACAGCTTAGGCGCGCCGGCGGCAAATTCGTCAGAGTCGCCGCACTTCCGAGCGGTTATGTCGCGCAATACGAGCGCGCACAAACCCGCGTCGCGATTACGACCGACGCGAGCGGCCTCATCTCGGCCATTTTTTTTAAACCGCTCGAACCGCGCGCTAGATGACGGCCACACCGGTACGTGCCGCCCTCGTCGCCGCGCAAAGCGCCGCGATCGAGCGGATCGGCATAGCGGCCCTGGGCGCGCAGCACGTCGCCGGACTCTCGATCACGGTCGCGCGCGATGGCGCGATCGTCTACGCGAAGGGCTTCGGCGTACGTGAAAAAGGCGGCGCGGGCGCCGTCGATTCGCGCACGATTTTTCCGATCGGGTCGATTACGAAGCAATTTACGGCCGCCGCAGTCGAAACGTTCGCACTCGAGGGCAAGCTTTCGATCGACGCGCCGCTCGCCACGTACGTTCCGGACGCGCCGCACGCGCGCGACGTTACGGTGCGCCAATTGCTTACGCAGACCAGCGGACTCGCGAACTATACCGCACAACCGGCGTTTCTCGCGACGCTCGCGACGTCGGCCACGGTCACGCCGCGCGAGCTGCTCGCGACGATCGCGAACGAACCGCTGGGATTCGAACCCGGGACGCGGTTCGAATACAGCAACAGCAATTACGTGGCGCTCGGCGCCGTTATCGAGGCCGTCGCACGCGAACCGTATGCGGATGTCATTCGCGAACGCATCGCGCAACCGCTCGGCCTGCGCACGTTGACGTTCGGGCCGCCGGCCGGCGCGTCGAATGTCGTCGTGACGCCGTGGACGCCGCAGGCAACCTTTGCCGCGGGCGCCCTCTACGCGTCGCTGGCCGACATCGTGCGCTGGGAGCGGCTTTTTTCGGCGGCAAGCTGCTGCCCAAAGCAATCGTCACTGCGATGACGACGCCGCCGGCGCTGCCGGGCGCGCTGCTCCCATACGCGTTCGGCTGGGTCGCGACACGCTCGACGGCCGCCGCGAAATTTGGCATAACGGCGGCGTGCTCGGCGCGACGACGCGCAATTGCTGGTTTCCCGATCAGCACGTCGCCGTCGTCGTTTTTGGCAATGCGCTCGATTTCGATCCCGCGCCCGTCGTGCGCGCGGCGATGCGCGCCATCGATCCGCCCTCGCCGGCGGCGGTCGCGGCCGACGGCGCTCCGGCACCCGGCGAAGAAGCCGCGGTAACGGTGCGCGCGCGCAAGGAGTTTGCCGCGTGGGCGAGCGGTTCGATCGACCGGTCGCAGTACGACCTCCGCATGCGCGACGCCATTAACGGCACCACGCTTGCGGCGGTCTCCCGCCAACTCGCCGCCGCCGGAGCACCGACCGCCTTCGTCTTTAAGGGACGCGAGCAAAAAGGTCAGGCGACCGTGTATCGCTATCGCGTTGAAACGTCCGACATGCCGCTCCTGATGACGATGGCACTCGATGCGTCCGGAGCGATTGCAGGCATGTACTTCGCTCCCGCTCCCTAAGACGCTTACCGGCCGCTTGCGGCGCGGCCGAGGTCGTTTGGTTCGAGGTAGATGCGGGACTCGCCGTAGTTTAAGTACACGTTAAAAAGCCGTAGGAATTCGGTTCCGACCGCTCCGTCTTGGTCGCTCGCATATGCGCTTTTCGAACGCACGCCGAACGCAAGAAAATCCTTGAAGTTCGCGGTTCCGAGCCGCACCGAATCGAGTTGATACGGTCGCGTTTGAAACGCGCCGCCGACCCCGTTGTAACGCCGGTTGCGATCGCTCCCGCCGCCGCCGCGGTCCACCAGCGCTTCGCCGTGGCGGCGCTGGAAATAGTCGAAGACCATCAGCGGCGCCGATGCGCCGGTATCGATGATGAAGCGCTCGCCCAAAGCGCCGTTGATCGACACGTCGGTCATGGGCAGCTGCGTGCTCAAACGGATGTCGAGTGCCAGCGTGTGCGGTGACGTCGGAGCGACGAAGCTGCTGGGCTCGAAGGCAATGACCGAGCCGTGCTGGTAGTCGAGTTTGAGCGCGAGCGCACCGAGAAAATCGAATCCGAGTAAGCCTACTGCGCGCACCTCTCCGCTGACACCGCCATCGCCCGCGACATGTGGGATGATGCCCATCTCGACGTCGTGCATCGTTAGATCCCCGACGGCGACCTTCGGAACGAGCACGCGGCCGCCGACGAAACGTCCGGCGTTGGCGGCGCCGGAATACCGGCCATACTCCGTGAGGCCGAGCTGGCGCGCGACATCCTCGTCGATCGCTATGCCGCCGGCGCCGGTATCGAGTACGAAGTCTAGGCCACGGTCGCCGATGTTGACGCGTACGTAGAATTTGTCACGCTCTTCACGCACCGGCAGGACGACGCGCTGCTGGCCGGCGGGGAACTCGACGAAAGCGGCCCGCGACGTCGCGATCGCAACGTCGCTCGCGCGGACGTCGCGCGCTTGGCTTTGGATCCGATACTCCGCATCGTTCTCCGAATGACCGTCGCGCGCGGTCCAATGCCACGCTTGCGTGACGCCGTCGACCGTGCGGAAATCGTCGTACGCATACGTCGTCGTTTCGCTCGGACGAACGACCTCGCGGCGGACGACGTGCCACGACGCCGCCTCGACATAGTCTTTGGTTCCGCTTCCCGCGGCGTTGAGCGAAGCGATGAGATAGCCGGCAACGGGCGTCGCGATCTCGCGCACCTCCGTCTTATAACTCTCGCGTACGGCGACTCCTGGATCGGGCTGATCGAGCACGGTCTCGCCGTTGGCGTTCTGGTGCCACGCCTGTTTCGCGAGTTGGCCGCGCTGCATCGTGAACGGCCCTTCTGCGACGACCTCGCGGAAGTCGTCGCCGCTCCGGTACGTCGTGCGGCGCCCGTGAAGGCCCCGCGCATCGTAGAGCACGACGACGTGCACCGACGCGGGACGCGGGCCGGCAGCGAGTCGGATATGCTCGCGGATGGCGTCGGCGGCCGGCACGTCGGCGGCGCCGGCGCTTCCACCGGCCGCCAACATCAAGATTACGAGTATGGCGCGACGCATGCCGGAAAGTTCTGGACGGAGCGCGCGATTCCGGCTACAAAGCTCCGCCCTCCCGCAGTCGCTTCCGCAGCCACGCGGCGCGTTCGCGGATCGCCCGCTTCGCGCCGGCATCCTTCGCGGCCCACGAACGCAGCGGCAGCGACATGCGCGGATTTGCAGCGAAGCGCGTTTGGTTGCGCGCCATGAAATCCCAATAGAGCGCGTTATACGGGCAAGCATCGTCGCCGACGGTTCGCTTGGGATCGTAAGGACAACGCTTGCAATAGTCCGACATCTTGTTGATGTAGTTCGCCGAGGCCGCGTACGGTTTGGTGCCGACGAAACCGCCGTCGGCGTGGAGCGTCATGCCGACGACGTTAGGGACCATCACCCAATCGTAGCCATCGACGAACATGGACCAGAACCAATCCGTCATCGCTTGCGGCTCGACCCCCGCGATCAGCGCGAAGTTGCCGAGCACCATCAAGCGCAGGATGTGATGCGTCCAGCCGAGCTGCTGCACGAAGCGGTGCGCTTCGCGCTGACAGACCATCGTCGTCTCGCCGTCGAGATAGAACGACGGCACGGGCAGGGTGGCGCCAAGCGCATTGCGCGTGCGATATTCGGGCATGAGCTTCCAATAGGTCTGCCACACGAATTCGCGCCAACCGATCAGCTGACGCACGAAGCCCTCGACCGACGCGAGCCGCGCGGCGCCCGTGCGATATGCGAGTTCCGCCCGTTCGCACAGTTCGAGCGGATGCAGCAGACCGACGTTGAGCAGCGCCGACAGTCGCGAGTGATAGAGGCGCGCTTCGCCGAAAACCGTCGCATCTTCGTACGGCCCGAAGCGATCGAGGCGCCGCTCGAAGAACTCGTCCGCATACGCGAGCGCATCCGCGCGGGTAACCGGAATATCGAAATCCCGCGCGTGGCCCGGGTGCCCCGGAAAGTGTTTCTCGACCAGCGCGATGGCCGCGAGCGTGAAATCGTGTAGCGGGACGACGGGTTCGTCGGGAAACCGCATGCCCTTCGCCGGCGGTTCGCGATTATCGTGGTCGAAATTCCATGCGCCGCCGGCCGGCTCGTCGCCGTCCATGAGCAGACCCGTCTTCGCGCGCATCTTGCGATAGAAATGTTCCATCGTGACCCGCGCCTGCCCGCGAGAGAACAGTGCGGCGAAGTCTTCGGCGCTCGAGATGAAGTTGGCATGCGGCGAGACGGCGACGGGTACGCCGAATTTTCCGAGTTCGGCGCTCATGCGTTCGGTGACGCCGTACTCCGATTGCGCCATCAGACGGGCGTGCGTCGGCCGATAGCGCGCGACGTGTTCGCGAAGCGGCGTCTCGACGTCTTCCCGCTCCGCATAGTAATCGACGTCCCACCCGTCGCGCCGCAGGTCCGCCGCGAAGCCGCGCATCGCCGCGTAGATGAGGACCAGCTTGCGCTTGTGATACGGTTTCTCGCGCGAGCGTGCCAGCGACTCGATCATCAGGATGCGGGCACGTTCGCGGTCCAGACCCGCCAGAGCGGAATTGCGCGGGGTACATTGATCGCCCGTGATCCAAACCGTCGTCCGCGTCATAGCCTAATCTCGACCTCGCTCGGCAACGGACCCGCCGCATCGAGAATGGAAGGACGCAGCGATGCCCATCATCCAGACGCGCGAACTCCGCAAAGTGTTCCGTTCGATCAAACGGACGCCCGGGGCCATCGGCGCGCTCAAGACGCTGTTCAGCCGCGAGACCGTCGAGCGCATCGCGGTCGAGGGCGTGACGATGTCGCTCGAGGCGGGCGAACTCGTCGGCTACATCGGCCCCAACGGCGCCGGCAAATCGACGACGATCAAAATGCTCACCGGCATTCTCGTGCCGACGTCGGGCGAGATCCGGGTTTCCGGTCTCGTGCCGCACCTCCAGCGCAAGAAGAACGCGCGCAATATCGGCGTCGTCTTCGGGCAGCGCAGCCAGCTCTATTGGGATCTTCCGCTCGTCGAATCGTTCGAGCTGCTGCGCGCGATCTATGCGATCCCACGCGACCGCTATCGCGCGAACGTGGCCGAATTTACGGAACTGCTCGACATGAGCGCGTTCCTCGCGACGCCCGTTCGGCAACTCTCGCTCGGGCAACGGATGCGGGGCGATTTTGCAGCCGCGATGCTGCACGACCCACGGATCGTCTATCTCGACGAACCGACGATCGGCCTCGACGTCCTCGCGAAGGAAGCGATCCGCGAATTCGTCGCGCGCGTCAACGCCGAACGCGGTACGACGTTCATCCTCACCACGCACGACCTCGCGGACGTCGAGCGGCTGTGCAAACGCATCGTGCTCATCGACGAAGGCCGCGTCATCTACGACGGCGGCATCGGCGGGATCAAGGAGCAGTACGGCACGCACCGCACGCTCGTCGTCTCGCTCGACGACGTTCCCGCGACCGTGGCGGTCGCGGATGCCGAACTCGAATCGCGTGCGGGCAACGTCGTGCGCTTGCGCTTCGATCGCAAGGTGATCAGCGCAGACCAGCTCATCCGACGCGTCACCGAACTCTACCGCGTGACCGACGTCTCGATCGAAGAGCCGGAACTCGAATCGATCATCCGGCGTATCTACGTCGAGGGCTACACCGACCCACACGCGATGCCCCTCCGACCGGCCGCGCTCCCGAGACCATGAGCGTCGCGCCCTTCGGCGACGTCTCGCGCGGGACGACGCTCGCGAACGCCTACGAGGCATACCTCGAGTTCGCCCGCAAAGCGTTCGCGCGCGAATCGACGTACCGTGTCGAAGTCTTTACGAGCGTCGGTTCGCTCGTCTTACGCGTCTATCTGTTGCGGTCGCTGTGGACCGCGCTCTACGCGCAGAACGCGGCGCCCACGCACATTCCGCTGCACGCGATGATCACGTACGCGACGGTCGCGCTCCTCATGTCGCTCATCCTCGAAGTCGACGGCACGCGCCTCATTCGAGACAAAGTTCGCGAGGGCACGATCGCAACCGATCTCATGAAGCCGATCTCCCAGCCGCTCTATTGGTTCAGCGATGGTTTCGGCCAGACGCTCTTCCACGCGCTCACGATCGTCCCGTCGCTCGCGTTCGCACTTTTTCTCGTGCACGTCGACGTGCCGTCCCCGGGCGTTTTCGCGGCGTTCGCGCTATCGTTCGTCCTCGGCTACTTCGTCAATTTTTTGCTCAACTTCCTTATGAACGTGATCGCGTTCTGGACCCTCGAAGCGTTCGCGCTGCAGATGATGGTGCGCTGGGCATCCGATCTCTTGAGCGGTCAAATCTTGCCGCTGGAATTCTTTCCGGGCGTCCTCCGCACGATCGTGCAGAGCCTCCCGTTCGCAGCGATCTATTCGACGCCGCTACGCATCTACATCGGCGAGCTTCCCGCGAGCTCGTGGCCCGCAGCGCTCGGCGTACAGTGCGCCTGGATCGTCCTCTTCGCCTGTATCTCGGCGGTCGCGTGGCGCTATGCCGAAAACCGCATCGTCGTCCAAGGCGGGTAGGTGCGACGCGCGCTCGGGTACGTTCCGTCGGCGGGCACGACGCCGGCAAGCTTCGGCGCATTATGAATCGAAGCACGTCGCCGTGTACATGATTCTCGTGCTGCTGTCCAGCGTGCTCGAACGCGCAAGCGCAACGTTCGGACTTGCCGCACGAATCGATCGGAAGATACGAGGCGAACGGGTTCGCACGTTCGTACGCGCCGTTATCGCGGCTCCATTCTGGATCTATCCAGTCGCAATGCTCGCGCTCTCCCTTACGTTTAGCGCACTCATCGATCGCGCCCGCGCGTTGCAGGGCGCGTCGGCCGTTTCGCACGACGTCCCCTTCGATTTCCTGTATCTCCGCGACGAGGCGTGGCACGTCGCATACGGCCACGTCGCGCCGCTGGTTATCGCCGTCGTCTTTCTGCAATCGATCGTCCTGGCAATGCTCTACCTTAAAGCGCGCACGCGCGCGCTGACGCGCGCGGATACGGCGGTCGTGATTGCGGCTGTCGTCGCGTTCGTCGTCATGGCCCTGCGTGCGCACGTTCTCGAATCGACCGACATGTATAAGTATGTCGTCTACGCGCATCTCGGTATGGCTGGTTCGTATGCCACCGGGATCGCGATCGACGATCGGGCATTACGACGCGTAACGGATCTGACGTGGGGGGTCCTGCCACCGTCACCCTATGGCCCGCTCTGGCAAATCTATAATCGTGCCGTCGCGAACGTACCGTCGCTCGCGGATGCGACGATGCGGTTACGCAGCGTGAATGCAATCGTGCTGATCGGACTGTTCGGCGGCCTGATCGCCGGGCGCATCCCGCTCGCGGCTGTGCTGATTCTCGCACTCAATCCGTACGTCTACAATCAGTACGTCGTCAACGCACACAACGACCTCGTGCCGATCGCGGCCCTCACCCTCGGCGTCGTTTTCGCGGCACGCTCCCGCTGGTTCGTGATCGTCGCGGCCGCCATAGCCGGACTCGTGAAGTTACCGCTGCTCCTCGTCGGCCTCGCGACGTTTGGCGCAATCGACTCGTTGAAGAAACGAATTACCGTCGCCGTGGCGGTCGTGGTCCTGGACCTTGCGATCTCATTCGCGCTCGGCGGTCAGCCGTACGTGCACGCGTTGTTCTACGCAGCGGATGCGGATCGTCATGAATCGCTCGCACACGTCGCAGTCGTCGCACGTCTCGCAGTCGTCGTCCTCGGCGCTGGAGCGATCGGGTTCATGTTTTTCAAACGGCAGCAATATTGGCCTGGCCTGCGCACTTCCGAGCCTTCGCTCGAGCTACTATCCCTGGTACCTCATCTGGCTGCTGCCGCTGGCGTACGCGCGTCGCTCGGCGATCTACCCGGTCGCGATTGCGTTTCCCATCGTCGGCCTGCTGCTCTCCGATGTCTACTTCACGTGGCCCCTCGTGAAAGTCGGAACCTACGTCGTTCTTGCGATCGCCGCTGCCGTCATCGCGACGCTCGATCGCCGCTCTGCATCATCGGCCGATGGGATGCGCGCGATCGGCTACGCGGAGCGGATTGCCTGAGTCGCGCCGCGCGGACCGGCGCGATGACGGCCGAGCTCAGCTGCCTCGTGCTCTGCGGCGGGGCCGCCGCGATCGTCTGGCGCTTCGCCGAACGCCGCATCGTCGTGCGAGGCGGTCGAGCGCGTCGCGGTCGTGAACGATAGCACCATGGAAGATGTGGACCTCATCGTTATCGGCGCAGGTCAGGGCGGCGTGCCGCTCGCCGTTGAATTCGCGAAGGCCGGCAAGCGCGTCGTGCTCTTCGAGCGCGATAAACTCGGCGGGAGCTGCGTCAATTACGGCTGCACGCCGTCCAAAGCGTTCCTCGCAAGCGCGCACAACGCCGGCCGCGCTCGTCTCGCCGCGCCGCTCGGGATACACGCCGACGTGCGCGTCGACGTCCCCGCCGTGATGGAACGCGTACGGCGCATTCGCGACGAATGGCACGACAGCACTGAAGCCAAAGTCGCCAAAGCCGGCATCGAGGTCGTGCGCGCGAGCGCGGCGTTCGTCGCCGAACGGACCGTCACGGGCGGCGGCCACGCGGTGCGTTCGCCGCGCGTCGTCATCGATACGGGCACGACCGCCGCCGTCCCGCCGATCGCCGGACTTGCCGAAACGCCCTACCTCACGAACCATACCTGGTTCGATCAAAAGACGCTTCCGCAACGGTTGCTCGTGATCGGCGGCGGTTACATCGGGCTCGAACTGGGCCAAGGCGCACGGCGGCTGGGTTCCGCCGTAACGATCGTGCACGGTACGCCGCACGTCATGGAACGCGAAGAGGACGACGCGAACGCCGCGGTGCGCGAAGGCCTCGAAGCGGACGGCGTCGTTTTCGAACTCGGCGCGCACGCAACCGCCGCCGCGTATGCGGACGGGATCTTTCGCGTCACGCTTGAGAACGGCCGCACGCTTGAAGCCGACGGCATGCTCGTCGCAACGGGCCGCACGCCCAATACGCGCGACCTGCAAACGCAAGCGTCGCACGTCGATTGCGACAAGGGCGGGTTCATCAGCGTGGACGAGCATCTGCAGACGACGTGCCAAGGCGTCTACGCACTCGGCGACGTCGCGAAGCAGCCGGCATTCACGCACGTGTCGTGGGAAGATCATCGTCGCTTGAGCGCCACGTTTGCCGGAACGCCCCGCACCCGCGACGATCGCGTGCTTTCGTATACGACCTTCACGGAACCGCAGCTCGCGCGCACCGGCCTGACGCTCGCGCAGGCGCGCGATAAATACATCGACGCGCGCGCGCAGACGCTGCCGCTCGCCGATGTGGCGCGCGGGGCCGAGTGGGATCTCGAACGCGGCTTCATGCGGCTCGTCGTCGATAACGCAAGCGACAAGATCGTCGGCGCGACGCTGGTCGGCTATGAGATGGGGGAGCTGATCCACACGCTAGGTTTTGCGATCGAGCTCGGGGCGACGTGGCGGGATCTCGATCGTTTCGTCGCGATCCATCCCACCTTCGGCGAAGGCTTACCATCGCTCGCCCGGCTCTTCGAATCGTAAGCCTTCCGCATGCTGCCGATGATCCTGCTGCTCGCAAGCGCCCTCGACGACCCGTGCGCGCTGCTGTCGCGCGCGGATATCCGCAACGTCTTCGCATGGAACGTCGCTGCGGGGCGTGCGTAGGGAGTATCGCTTACCGGCCGCCAACGCGTACGGTTCGCTCTGCACGTACGATAGCCGCGACGGCTCCGTCGTCGTAACGATCGGACACGGCGGTTCGGGCTTACCGAATAACGATGCGACGAACGGCCTCGCGCCCATTCGCGACGCGGACCAAGTCAAAGGGCTCGGGCTCCCCACCGATATCGGTCCGAGCCAAGCCGTCGTGCATTTCAAATCGCACGATTACGGGGTCTCGGTTCAGTTCGCGGACGCAAACTTCGCGGATTCGACGGATCTGCGCAAGCTCGCGCGTGCGATGATTCGCCGGCTCGCACCGGGCCGCACCGCCGCCGCGCGAAGTCACTAGTCGTCGTACGGGGGCACGTCCCAGAGCACGAGTTCGCCCGTGCCCGTCACCGTGAGTTCGAGGGCACCCGCGATACGCACGGCGTCGCCCGCGTGGAGCGCCTCGCCGTTGACCGTGACGTCGCCCGATCCGACGAAGAAAAAGGCTTTGCGGTCCGCCCGCAACGACTTCGTAAGCTTCGCGGATTCGAGGCGAGCGACGTACGCGGTGGCCTCTTGCCAGATCGCAATCCGCGCCGCGATGCCGGCTTCGCCCGTCGCGATCGGAAGCCACCGGTTCAACCGGTCCTCGCGGGTGTAATCGACCTGGCCGTAGCGCGGCGCAAGCCCCGCGGCATGCGGAACGACCCACATCTGCACGAAGTGGACGGGGTGCTCGGCGGAATGATTGTATTCCGAGTGGGCCAGACCCGTGCCCGCGCTGACGTATTGCACCGCGCCCGCTCCGACGACGCCGACGTTGCCCAGCGAGTCCTTATGCTCGAGTAAGCAATCGAGGACGTACGTCAGAATCTCCATGTCGCGATGCGGATGAGTTCCGAACCCCCGGCCCGCTGCGACGACGTCGTCGTTGAAGACGCGCAGCGCTCCCCAATGCATCCGTCGCGGATCGATATAGTCCGCGAAGCTGAACGAGTGGCTCGTCCGTAGCCAGCCGTGATCGGCGTTGCCGCGCTCGCCCGCGCGCTGGATTTCGAAAGTCGCCGTAGTGCTCGTCATCGTACGCATAACCGCAGCGGCGCGCGCTAGGTGGCACGAAGGGCGCAGTGGCGCACGGCCGAAAGCGCCGCGGCATGGTCGCTCGACGCCTCGCCCTCGCGTTCTTCATCGCGGCGGCCCTGTTCGCACACGCGCAGGCCTCCTCGTGGAACGTCACGTCGCGCATGGCGGCCATCGAATCGCTCGTCAACCGCGGGACCTTCGCCATCGACGCGTCGCCGTTTAAAACCGGCGACAAATATCGCTACGCCGGACACTACTATTCCGACAAGCCGCCGATCTTAACGGTGGCGGGCGCCTGCGTCGCGCTCGCGCTACGCGTCGCCCGCGTCGACGTCGTGCGACAAGCGCGGATCGTTATGTTCGCCGTAACGGTCGTTACCGTCGCCATCCCGTTCGCACTTGGCATCGCAGCGCTCTTTGGGGTGCTGCGTCTGCTCGCCATCGAAGCGCGTTGGGCCGCAGCGGTTGCGACGATTGCGGGTTCGGCGACGCTGGCATTTCCCTTCGCGACCGTGCTGATCAATCACGTTCCGGCGGCCGCGCTGTTACTCGGAGCGCTCTATCTGCTCACGCGCGCACGCCTCGAGGCGCGCGGCACCCCGGCGGCGGGCGCGGGCGCATTGCTCGCCGTCGCATTCGGCATCGACACGTCCTTCGTCATCTTCATCCTCGTGGCGCCGCTCGCGCTCGGCCGCGCGAGCGTGCGCACGTATCTGGCATACGTTGCCGGTACGCTCCCCGTGCTCGCCGTCATCGCGGCAAGCGACCTCGCCCTTTCCGGAAACATCAGGCCCCCCCGATACCAACGCGCCGCTCTTCGACTGGCCGGGTTCGGAATTCGCGCAAGGCTACATCATCGGATCGCTCACGCCCCGCCCGCTCGGCTCGGTGCTGCTCTATGGCTTCAACATGCTCGCCGGCATACGCGGCCTGTTCCTGTACTCGCCCATTCTGATCTTCGGCCTCTACGCACTCGTCCGGCGCTTGCGCGCGTCCCCGGCGGATCCACATCGCAGCCTGTATCTCTTCATTGCGGCCGCAACGACCCTGTACGTGGCGAGCGCGGTCGTCGCAACCACGGATTACGGCGGCTACGCCTACGGCATGCGCAGGTTCGTCGGCATCGCGATGCTGCTCTGCATTCCGCTGGGCACGCTGCGTGAAGATTTGCGCGCGAACCCTGCGTTGCGTTTTGGTTTCTTCGGCCTGCTGGCGGCCTCAACGGTTTTCGCGCTCATCGGCGTGAACGATCCGTTCCCGGCCCAGCCGTTTCCATTGCTGACGGCGGTGCCCGGTATCGTGCGCTTCACGCTCGCGCATCGCGTCCACGGAGTGCTCAATATCGCGGGACTGCTCCTCTTCGGGACGTTCGCGTATGCGAGCGTCGTGCGTTCGCTACCCGCTACCCACCTCACCCCGCGCTTCGAGACGCGCGAGTAAGAGGTGATAATAGAGCATCCCCTGCTCCGGCGCGAGCAGGGCGAGCGCCGCCCGAACGTCCACGACCGAGCCGCTAAGGGCTTGCAGGCTGCGGGCGACGCCGCTATCGTTTTCGGGAAAGACGTCGAGCCGGCCGAGGCCCCGTAAGAGCACGACGGCGGCGGTCCACGGACCGATGCCCTTGAGCGTGCAGAGCAACGCCGACGCTGCGGGGCTGGACAACGTTTCGAGCGTCGCTTCGTCGAGGGACCCATCTTCGAGCGCCGTCGCGACGCGCCGCAGGGTCGCGATCTTCGCCGAACTGAGGCCCGCGAGCCGCAGCGTTTCCTCCGGCGCTGCGAGGAAGACGCGCGGCTGCGGAAACGCGCGAACGACGACGCCCCCAGGCCAGAGCGGCATTTCCAGCGACGCGATAACGCGGCCGAGAATGGCCGTCGCGGCGTGCAAGCTGACCTGTTGGAAGACGATCGCGTTCACGCACGCTTCCCAAAGCGACGCGTAGCGCGGGGAACGAACGCCGCGCATCCGCGCCGCGATGCCGGCGAGCCACGGGATCTCCGCCGCCGCGCGCGCGAAGTGCGTCGCGACGCGAGCGACGCCGAGCGTACGCCCGACGGCTGCGAGCGCCCGCTGCGGATCGTCGTCGCGCTCGATGCCGACGGCGAGCGCGGCCGCAGCAACCTGCCGCACCGTCACGATGCGCGGGCCGAGCGGCGTCGCATGCGCGCGCACGTACGTGCCGTCGGGCGCGACGACGTCGACGAGGTTGGTCGAGAAACGGCGCAGCACCGCGACTGTGAGATCGAGCCGGTACGGCGGAACGACGGGGACGACGTACGCGGCTCCGGAAGCGTTCACGCGTGAGTCTCGCGGCCTACGTGCAATACTGGCGGATCAACCTGCTCACGATGATCGAGTATCGCGCGAATTTTTTCTTGTGGTTCGCATTCACGATCGTGTACCACGCGACGGCGATCGCGGCGCTGTATGTGACGCTGCACCAGTTTCCCTCGATGAACGGCTGGAACTTTCGCGAGATGGCCTTTCTCTACGGCCTCTGGATGCTCGGTCACGGCGTGCATAGCACGTTCTTCTTTACCGTCGGCGACGTTCCCAACATGATTCGCGAGGGCAAGTTCGACCGCTTTCTCGTCCGTCCGCTCGATCCGCTCTTCCAAGCGATGACCGTCCCGCAGCAGAATTGGCCCGACGAACTCATCCTCGCGATCGCGTTCTTCTGCACCGCGACCGCATTCTCGGGCGTGCGCGTCGATCTCGCGTTTCTGTTATACGTGCCGCTCGTCGCCGTCGGGGGTGCGCTCATCGATTTCGGCATTCAACTCGCGATCACCACCGCCGCGTTTTGGGTGGTTCGGATCGATACGCTGCGCTGGGTCGTGATGTCGCTCGAACAAGATTTCACGCGCTATCCGATCAGCATCTACTCGCGCGGCGTGCGACTTTTCCTGACGATCGTGGTTCCCTTCGCGTTTATGAACTATTTCCCGGCGACGTTTCTGCTCCACAAGACCGACGGCGCGCTCGCGCTCTCACCCCGCATCGGCCTCATCACGCCGCTCGTCGGTGTCGTGTGGTTCGGCATGTCGTATGCGTTTTGGCGCGTCGGCATCGATCGCTATCAAGGCACGGGAAGTTAGTTGCGACGAGAACGCCGTACCGAACCGTACCGCGCGCTATGCGGGCGCGGCTGCCGACTCCGTGGGTAACGGCTCGAAGAGCGCCCCTGCGGTATCGGCCACCGCCGCGACGCCTTTGGGGCCGAGGTGCCGCACGAACCAATGCGCGATCGCGCGCAATCGTAGGATGCGGTTGCGCGGATTGCCGTTACGCGACATGCCGTGACCGTCGCCGCTGAAACGAACGAATTCCGTCTGCGTGCGGCCGAGCCGCCGCAGCAACGTGAACAGTTGTTCGCCTTGATCGATCGCGCACCGGAAATCGCGCTCCGAGTGTTCGACCAAGAGCGGCACGTCGATCTCGTGGGCGTTGCGGATCGGCGAACCGAGAAACAGTTTGAGGCCCGCATCGGCCGTCCACGGCGAGTCGACTTCGCGTTCGATGAACCAGCCGAGATCGGTCGCGCCGACTTCGCTTACCAGATCGTTGACCGCGCGCATCGAAACGCCGGCAGCGAAACGCTTGGAATGACCGAGCAGCCACGTCGTCATGAAGCCGCCGTACGATCCGCCCGCGAGGCCGATGCGTTTGGGGTCGAGCGACGCATTTGCGACGGCGCCGTCGAGCAGACTCAAGACGTCCGCTGCATCGATGCCGCCCCAGTCGCCCGTAATGGCGTTCGCGTAGTCGTGACCATACGTCTGACTGCCGCGCGGATTGCCATACGCGACACCGATGCCGTGCGCCGCGAGCACTTGAAATTCGATCATGAACGCATGTCCGTACGCCGCATGCGGACCGCCGTGGACCTGCAACACGTACGGCGCAGCGTGCGCGTCGTCGGGATCGAGCAGCCAGAGATCGAGCCGTTGCCCGTCGGCAGCCTGGGGGCGCACGCGGCGCGGCGCGCGAACGGTCCGCTCCGCAAGCCACGGATTGCTCGCGGTCAACTGCGTCTCTTCGCGCGATCTTCCGAAAAGACCGATCTCGCTCGGTACGGTCGGTGACGAATACACGAACGCAAATGTGCCCGCCGCGTTGCGGGTAAAGGCATAGATGTCGCGTTCGCCGCCGAGGAGCACGCGATGCGCGCCGCCGTCTCGTGCGAACGCCGCTATCGCACACGAGCCGGTATCCGAAAGCGGCACGAAGAGCTCGTCGTCGCTTTCCGACCAGATCGGCGCCTGCTGACCGCCCGTGCCGCGAATATCGCAGATGACGAAGTCGACGACGGAGCGGTCGACGTGCCCGGAGAGCGATTTTGGCTCGCCGCCGGTGGCCGGCAAGACGAGAAGTTCGGCGTTGAAGCGGCCGCCGGCATCGTCGCCGTGCTCGTGGCCGATGTAGGCGAGCGTAGAGCCGTCGTGCGAGAACGACGGGTGGCTCGCCGGCCCGAGCGAGCGCGTTCGTTTTACCACCGTACCATCGGCAAGCGTAACGAGATAGACATCGGTGCAGAACGCATATTCGGGGGCGTCGATCTGCGCTGCGAAGGCGAGCGACGTGCCGTCCGGCGACCACGCGGGCGTCTGCACGTCGAAATCCCCATGGGTCAGGCGGCGCGGTTCCCCGCCCGGTGCGACGTCGACCGTGAAGAGATGTCTGCGGCGTCCGTCCAGGAGCCCGTCGTCGTCGCTCTTGAACGGCAATGCGCGAATGTGCCGGGCGCCGGTCTTTTCATCGTGTGCGATGCGTGCGCTCGCAGCGTCGAGCGGAGTCGTCGCGACGTAGGCGATGCTGCGCGAATCGGGCGACCACTCCAGGCTCGCGATACCGTCGTAGGCAGGCACGATCGCGCGCGCTTCGCCGCCATCGAGCGCAACGACGTAGGCGCGCTTTCCGTCACCGCGGTCGCCGATGAACGCAAGCATCGTACCGTCGGGGGAAACGCGCGGCGAGCGGTCGCGTTGGCCCGCCGTGAAGCGCGTCGCCGGTGTGCCCGCGCGCGCGGCCCAGATCGACGTCAACGTTTCGTTTTTTTCTTCGTCTTGGGTCGCGAGAACGTAGAACACGCGCCCGTCGGGTGCGACGTTCGGATCGTTCGGCAGGGCAAATCGATAGAGATCGCTTGGGACCAGCGGCGTAGGTGTCATCGCGCGAACGTATCCGCGATGGCATCGAAGAGCGCCTGCGCTTGACGTTTTTGAAAAACGGGCGTCGCGAGCAGGCGTTCTTGCACGGGGTTCGAGACGTATCCCAGTTCTACCAGCACGGCCGGCACGCGCGCCTCGTTCGTGACGGCGAGATCGCGCGCGCGGAAAGCCGATTCGCCCAGGCCCAAGGGCGCGAGCCGGGCGCGCACGGCGTTTGCAAGCGTTACGGAATTCGGCCGCAGCCAGAAAACGCTCGTTCCGCGCGCGTCGCGCGAGAGCGACGAATCGGCATGCACCGCCACGAAGGCCGTTGCGTGCAATGCATTTGCGAGGGTCGCGCGGCTGCGGTTATCTCGCCGCTTATCGGTCGCCGTACGATACGGCTTTGCATACGATCGCGTGAGCACGACGGTTGCCCCCGCGGCGCGCAGCAACGCCGCCAAATCTTCAGCGACGGCGAGCGTGACTTTATTCTCCTCAATTCCGCTCGGGCCGACGGCGCCGACGTTTAGTGGGCTGCCGTCGGGGAAGCGCGTGCCGTGGCCCGGATCGACGACGAACGTCGCCCCGCCCAGGCGCTCTGCCGCGCTCGTAGCGCCGCCCGCACCGCGTGCGAGCGCCGCGCACAAAGCGCTCAGTACGATGGCCGTAACGATCGTTTGCTTCACAAAGTCGGCTTCCGAGCGAGGATTCGGCATCTCCTCGTCCGTACGAGCTTGCCGTGAAGCGCTACGCATTTATTGGCGGCACCGTGGCGGCGGTCGCGCTCCCGGCCGCGGGCGCTCGGGCGAGCGTGCTGCAGTCGCGCATCGAACGGCTGGCCTCCGCATCTTCGGGCGTCGTCGGCGTCTATGCGCGCAAACTCGGCGTTCTCGACCCCGTGACCTTCAATCCCAGCGTCATCTTTCCGTCGGCGTCGGTTATCAAACTCGCGATCTTCGTGTCGTTATTTCAATACGCGCAAACGTCGCCGGGCGTCTTCGCACAGACGATCGGGCTCAAACTCCCCGATTTCGTCGGTGGGTCGGAAATTCTCGATGGCTACAATCCCCGTAATACGATTACGATCGACCGGCTCGCACATGCCATGATCGAGCAAAGCGATAACACCGCCTCGAATATCCTCATCGACTTTCTCGGTTTCGAACGCATCATGCACACGGTTCACCGCGCCGGGCTCCATCATACGCAGCTCAAGCGTCACTTTCAGGATCCTAGCGCCATCGCGCACCATAGCGAAAATCTTACGACGGCACACGATATGGGGCTTTTGCTCTACCAGATCGAACGCGGGGCGCACGAGGCGATCTATACTGTGGCGTCGCCGAAGTCGTGCCGCCGCATGATCGATATTCTTCTGCGCCAGGAAGATCGCGATAAACTCGCGCGCGGACTACCCAAGGGTATGCCGCTGGCCAATAAGACGGGCGAAATCGACGGCGTCCGCAACGACATCGGCATCGTCGATCCGTACGGCGATTCACCGTATATCATCGCGGTACTTACGAAAGATCTCAACGATTTCTCACTCGGCAACAGCGCGATCCGCAAAATCGCCAAAGCCGTCCACGGCGCGCTCTACTAGCTACGAGAAGAGCGACGTCTGCTCGACGCGCGCCGGCCGGACGTGCGCGATGCCGAGCGCCGCATACAACGCGCGAACCGTCGCCGGACTATGGCCTTGAAAATGATTGTTGACGTACCCGTACACGCGTCGTAGGCGCGGCGCGGCCGACGAGATCGCGCGGGCCCACCAGGCGATCTCGTCCTTGCGGCCGAGTTGGACGGCATCGAAGCGTGCGAACGCGTCGTGATCGCCGATGAGCCGGACGTAGGCAAAATCGAGCGTCGTTCGCGCCAGCACCCGCGCGAGCGCTTCCCGTGGAACGAAGGGCGCGTCGGCAACCGCGAGCGCGAACCCGCGCGCTTCGAAGTCGGCTTGAATCTCCGGGACGTACCAAGCCGGATCGCGAAACTCGAACGCGGTGCGAACGTCGCTCGGAATCGCAGCGAACGCGGTCCGCAGATTCGGCTCGTCCGCACGAGAAAACGCGGCGTCGAATTGCACCAGCACGCAGCCGAGTTTCGGACGGAACAAGCGCACGACGTCGTAGAATTCGCGCAGCGGACCCGTGACGTCGACCATGCGCCGGTCGTGCGTGATCTCGCGGGGCACCTTACACGAAAACGTGAAGCCCGAGGGCACGCTCGCCGCCCATTTGCATACCCGCTCCGGCGGCGGCGTCCCGTAAAACGTCGAGTCGATCTCGACGGTGAGGAATTCTTGCGCGTACGCGCCGAGATAACTCTCCGGGCGCGCGGCGGCGTCGTACATGCCGCCGGTCCAATCCGCGTACGACCAGCCCTGCGTGCCCAGCGACACCTCCAAATTTAGGTCCCCGAAGCGGTCTCGATCGTGACGCTTTCCATGACGTCGCCAACGCGGATCTGATCGACGACGTCTTGACCGTCGGTCGTGTGACCGAAGACGGTATAGTTTTTATCTAAGAAGCGCGCGTCGTCGATACAGATGTAGAACTGCGAGCCCGCGGAGTTCGGGCTGCTCGAGCGCGCCATCGCGACGGCGCCCCGGTCGTGCGGCTGATCGTTGAACTCCGCATCGAGGTTGTAGCCAGGCCCACCGGTACCGGTCCCCTGCGGGCAGCCTCCCTGAATGACGAATTTCGGCTCGACCCGATGGAACGTCAACCCGTCGTAAAATCCGGCGCGCGCCAATTTAATGAAAGCGGCTGCGTGCTGCTTGGCATCGTGCGGAAAAAACTTGAAGACGATGTCGCCTTTTTTCGTGTGGATGCGGGCGAGCGCGTGTTCGGCTTCGGCGGCGAGCGTATCGAGCTCGGCTCCGGTCGGCGGGGTGTTGGCGGCCATGGTTCCTCCTGGAATGTCGGTCGGCGCGAGAACGTCCGGGGCGTTGCCCAGGTCGCGGCGGAACACCTGTCCGCGTCCGGGCTCACATCTGCGACTAAAATCGTAGCGACAAGTTTCGTACGAAGCGCGGCCGGGGAAAATGCCCCAACGCCTATGACGAACCCCGAAGCGATCTTGCATTTCCGAATCCCGCCACATCCGCACCTCTCGCGCGTCGTACGCGAAGGCGTGACGGAGTTTGCGCGACCGCATGGCATACCAGACGAAGAGCTCGCGCTTCTGCTGACGGCGCTTGGCGAAGCGATCGCGAACGCGATCGAGCACGCGAAAGCCGAGCGACCGATCGAGGTCGAGGTGCGCCTCGAAGCCGACCGCATCGTCGCCACGGTGCGCGACGACGGCATCGGCTTTGAGGCCGGCCCCGGCATCGAACCGACCCTTCCCGATCCCGCTGCCGAGCGCGGCCGAGGTCTCCCGATCATGCGACGCTGCTCCGACATTTTCGCGATCGATAGCGTTGCGGGAAAGGGCACGTCGGTCGTGCTCGGGCGCTATCTCCGCCCACCCGCGAACGCGCACCTCGCAAGCGAGCGCGGTACGGGTCGCCTCACGGCGTAGCCGGTGCGCGGTCGAGTGACCGTCATCACCGGTGGGATCCGACCGATGCGCGCATCATGCGTGCAGTAGCGCGCCGCTTGGAGTTTTCGTGTTCGAATCGCAGGCAGATGTTATCGAACGAGACGATTTTTGTTCGCTCGCACCGATCGGCTGGCTCCATCACAAGATGCAAGACAGCTTCTTCCTCGTAGTCGGAACGGGCTCGTGCCAGGGCTTCCTGCAGACGGCACTCGGCGTCATGATTTTTGCGAAGCCGCGCTTCGCGACGGCGGTGCTCGACGAAGACGATCTCGGCGGCGCCGACGCTCTGGAGGGTCTGCGTCCGCTCGTAGCGTCGATCGTGGCGGAACACGCTCCGCGCGCGATCTTCCTCGCGTCGACGTGCACCCCCGAAATTCTCAAGATGAATATCGCGGGCTGTGCGCCGCCGCTCGAAGCCGAGTTCGGCGTGCGGGTTTACCCGTGCCGCCTCGACGGATTCGATCCCGCGTATACGCAGGGCGAAGATCACGTCTTACAAGCGATGATCGAGCGCTCGCCCGAGACCGACGAAAAGAATCTGGTCGTTCTCGGTTGCCTCTCACCGCTCGAAGAAGCCGAGATCCGCATCGAGTGCGCCGCGATGGGTCTGCCGGCACCGCACTTCCTACCCGGAGAAAGCGCACTCGACGTACCGGCCTTCGGGCCCAATACGGTCGTCGCGCCCGTGCATCCATATCTGTACGGCGCCGCGGCGTACGCGCTGCGCGAGCGCGGCTGCCCGATGCACAAGACGTTGTTTCCGTACGGCCCCGACGGCACGCGCGCTTTTTACGAGACGCTCGCCGCTGCGTTCGGTAAGACCGTTTCGTACGAAACGCGCGAAGGCGAAGCCTGGTCCGCTCTGGCCCGGGTGACCGATGTAATTCGCGGCAAGTCGATCGCGTTCTGCTCCGATGCGATGCTCGAATTACCGCTCGCGCGCACGTTGCGCGCTGCGGGTGCTCGCGTACCGGTCGTCGGCACGCCGAACATCTACAAGAAGTTTCATGCACTCGAACTCGCGGCGCTCGCCGGAGTCGAAATCCTCGAACGGCCCGATCGCTTCGCCCTCTTCGAGCGTTTTTTCGCGGTCCGGCCCGATCTCGTCGTCGCTAACCTCAATATCGCTAATCCCCTCGAAGGGATGGGTTTCGCGGTCAAGTGGTCGACAGAACTCACGTTCCAGCCGATTCATGGCTTTAGCGGCGCGGCGACACTTTTCGGAATGTTCGCAGCCGCACTCGAGCGGCACGAAGCGTTGGCGCAACGCCGCGCGCGCGACGGCGCGCGCGAAGCGCCGATCGATCTCGGTTTCTTCCGCCAGCCCGTCAAGGCCGGCCGATGAAGCTGGCGATCTGGGCGTACGAAGCACCCGCGCACGTCGGCGTTTCCAAAGCCGCAGCGTCCTTCGCCAACGTGCACTGCGTCGTACGGGCGCCCAAAGGTGACGGCTACGGCACGATCATGCTTGCGATGTTCGAACGCTTGGGCGTGATGCCGCCGCTCTCGTTTTGCGCGATGTCGGAAGCGACTCTCGCCGGTGCTGCGGCGAATCTGCCCGCGGTTCTGCGCGAAGTCGACGCCCGGCACAAGCCGGAAATGATCGTGATTACGCGCAGCGCCACGGCATCGGTGCTGCAAGAGCCGCTCGACGGAGAGATCGCGATGATGGATGCGAGCACCGTCAAGGCGGAAATCTTCATGGCCTCCACGCATCCGATGCGCGATACCGAGATCTCCGCGTTTGCGAAAACGACGCAAGAAATCGTCGCGCATTACGCTCGCGACGTAGCGCGCACGGACCGTCCCTCGGTCAACATCATCGGCCCGTCGCTGCTCGGCTTCCACGATCGCGCGAACGTCGAATCGCTGCGTCGCACGCTCGCGGCGGTCGGCGTCGAGATCAATGCGGTCGTCCCCCTCGGCGCCTCCCCGGACGACTTGCGCACGATCGGCCGCGCCTGGGTCAACATCCCGACCGCCCACGAACTCGCGCAGCCGACGCTTGCGTATCTGAAGAGCCGCTTCGGGACGCCGTTCGTCGAAGAACTGCCGTACGGTGAAGCCGGCACGACGCGTTTCTTGCGCGAGCTCTGCGCGGTGTGCGAGATTCCAGGCGCCGCCATCGCTGCGGCGGCGAAAACGTCGCAGCTCTTATGGTACGCCCGCACGGTCGACGCCCACGCACTGTCGTCCAAACGCGTCGGCGTGTTCGGCGCGCCCACCGCCGTCGCCGGCATCGCGCGTGCGCTGCGCGACGAACTGGATATGGAGGTCGAATTCGTCGGCACCTACGCGCTCGATTGGGGCGATTGGCTGCGCGCCCGCGTCGCCGACATTACGGAAAACGTGCTCGTGACGGCCGACTATCGCGCCGTCGCCGCGGAGATCGATCGAACGCGCCCCGATATCGTGTTCGGTTCGCAGATGGAACGCCATTCGGCGAGCAGTTTCGGCGTACCGTGCGCGGTCGTTTCCCCGCCGTCGCACATCTTGAACTTTCCGCTCGGGTACGCTCCCTTCATCGGCTACGAAGGCGCGAATCATATCGGCGATCTCGTCAATCAAACCCAAGTGCTCGGACTCGAACATCACCTCATCGAAACGTTCGGCCCGCGCGGTCAAGGCCGGTTTGCCGAAGCGGCGCCCGAACCCGAACGCGAAGAAGCGCGCGTGCCCGTCGCTGCCGGCGGCGTCGCACCGAGCGAAATCCGCTGGGACCCGGCGGCCGAGAAGCTGCTCGGGCGCGTGCCGTTTTTCGTTCGAAAGAAAGCGCGCACCAATATCGAGAAGTACGCGCGCGAACGCGAGATCGCGTTGATCGACGAAGCCGTCATGCTCCGCGCGCGGGAGCACGTCGGTGGCTAGAGGCCGCATATTCGGCGATAGCGCGCGTTCGGCTGTCGAAACCGCGGGGCAATTCGGCGCGATGATGCTGCCGTTCGCGAATCGCGCGAATGGCGCGGCTCGCATCAATGCCTCGCTCAAGACGTTTGCGAAGCCCGGAACGTGGTTCGCGCCGATGTGGGCGACGATCGTCGGTTGCGTCGCCTCGGGGAACGCGCACTGGCAAGCGGGTTCGCTCGGCCGCGTTCTGCTCGGGATGCTGCTCGCCGGCCCGCTACTCTGCGCCTTCTCCCAGATCACCAACGACTGGTTCGATCGCGACGTCGATCGCATCAACGAGCCCGAGCGGCCGACCGCCGCAAACGCGCTCGAACCGCAGGTGATTTTGGCTATTTCGGTCGGGCTCGCTCTCGCGGCGCTGGCCCTTGCGTATGCGCTCGGCATCGCGGTCTTCTATCTGGCGCTCGGGGGGCTCGCACTGGCGCTAGCGTATAGTGCGCCGCCCGTACGCCTCAAAGCGCGCAGCGGCTGGTTCGCCAATGCCGCCTGCGCGTTCGCCTACGAAGGCTTCGCCTGGGTCGCCGGCGCCGCGATCTTCGGGCACGTAACGACAGGCACGCTCGTGCTCGCCGCGCTCTATTCGCTCGGTTCGCACGGACTCATGACGCTCAACGACTTCAAGAGCTACGAGGGCGATAAGCGCCTGGGCTTACAATCGCTGCCCGTCATGCTCGGCCTCGCGGGCGCCCTGCGCGCGGCGTTCGCCTTCATCGATATCTTTCAAGTGCTCGCGATCGCCTACGTGCTCGGGCACCGCATGTTTATCGCAGGCGCCATCATGGCCGTGCTCTTCATCGTGCAACTGCCGATGCAGCGAAAACTGCGCTCCGATCCCAAAGGCCTCGCGCCGTGGTACTGCGCGAGCGCGATCCCGCCATTCGTCTGGGGCATGCTCGTTGCCGCACTCGCCGTCTCTGCCGGAGGTTTTTAACATGGACGTCATCGTGGTTGGTGCCAATATCGGTGGAAGCGTGACCGCAGGCGATCTCGCCGCGATCGGCGCGAACGTCGTTCTCCTCGAGCGCGATTTCAAGCGAAAGAAGCCGTGCGGCGGCGCCGTGCCGCCGAAGGCGATCACCGAGTTCGGCATTCCCAGTCGCATCATCGAACGCAAGACGACGCGGGCGGTCATGATCGGACCGAGCGGTTCGGAGACCGGCATGGACGTGCGCGGTACGCGCGCCCGCGAAGACGATTTTATCTGCATGGTGACGCGCGAAAACCTCGATCTCGCGATGCGCGAAAAAGCGCAAAACGCGGGCGCCGATCTGCGCGAAGCGACCTTCGTCGCGCACACCGAAGACGCGCAGGGCAAAGTGCACGTGACGGTGCGTTATCGCGGCGGGCGCGAGGAAGTGCTCGTCGCCGATGCCCTCGTCGGTGCCGACGGCGCGGGTTCGGCGGTAGCGAAATCGTGCGGACGGCCCGCGATCAAGCACGCGAGCGCGATTCAGGAGCGGCTCATGCTGCCCGACGATGCGATGGAGTATTACCAAAACACGGCCGAACTCTATCTCGGCAACGACGTATCGCCGGATTTCTACGGCTGGGTCTTTCCGAAGAGCGATCACGTTGCGGTGGGGACCGGTTGCCGCCCCGAGCATGCGAACCGCTCGTACGCGTTTCTCGAAGGCGTCAAAGCCCGCGCGGGCGATAAGTTGCGCGGCGCGAAGCGGATCCTGCTCGAGGGCCATCCGCTTCCGATGCAGCGCTATAAGAAACTCGTCTACGGCCGTACGTTGCTCGTCGGCGACGCCGGCGGCATGGTCGCGCACACGTCGGGCGAGGGGATCTATTTCTCCATGGCTGCTGGACGCCTCGCCGCGCAGACGTTGCACGCGCACTTCGGCGATGCCAAATTCGCGCTCGAGCGCTACGAGAAGAGCTGGCAGAAACGCTACGGCTCGATGTTCGACTTTCTCGAAGTGCTCGAGAAGTGGTCGTATCGCGGCGATAAGAACCGCGAGTTTTTCGTCGATATGTGTGCGACCAAAGAAGTTCAAGAGTTGACCTTCGATAGCTATCTGTTCAAAGAGATGGCGAAGGTATCGCCGGCCCATCACGCACGCATGGCGCTAAGCGGGGTAAAAGCGGCGCTCGCGAATTGGACGCACCCACGCACGCCCATCTCCGACGGGCCGCCGCAGATTACGGCCAAAGAAGCCCTCAACATCACCCGGCTCGCCGTAGCGGACGGCGTCGCGGTGGACGAGCGCGCCTTCGCAAGCGCCTAGGGTTGACGGCGCGGCGGGCGCGTGGTACGGTCCCCCTTACCGTGAACGCCGCCCGACTTCGCCTTCGCCTCGTCATTATTCGCTCGACCCGGGCTTAGCTTCGTTCGTCGTCGATTCCGGGCACGATGAACCTCGCTAAGCCGGCGAGGTTTTTTTATATTCGAGGAGCGCCATGCCGTCCGTCCCGCTCAAGCACATGGAAATCGCACCGTACTATTGGTTCGACGGTGCCGTTTCGCTTCGCGAAAACGTGACGGTCGATCCGTTCGCGCACGGTCTGCATTACGGCACGGGCGTCTTCGAAGGGATTCGCGCGTACGCAACGTCACGCGGGCCCGCGATTTTCCGCCTCCGCGAACATATGGAGCGCTTCGAGCGCTCGGCCCGCGTCTACCGTTTGAAAGTCGCTTGGGACGTGGCGGCCCTCTGCGCGGCGACCGTCGAGACGCTCGTGCGCAACGAACTCGAATCGGCCTACATCCGCCCGCTCGCATTCTTCGGTGAAAAGACCATCTCGCTCGCGCCGGCATTCCACTGCCCGACGCACGTTCTGCTGGCCTATCGCGCCCTCGGCGATTATTTCGGTGCCGGTCAAGAGTACGGCATCCGCGTGACCATTTCGCCCTGGCGGAAATTTTCATCGAAAGCGTTGCCCTCGACGGTGAAGGCCGCCGGCCACTATGCCAATTCCGTCCTCGCGATGCAAGACGCGGTGGATCGCGGCTTCGACGAAGCGATCTTGCTTAACGACCGCGGCGACGTCGCCGAGGGCACGGGCGAGAATATCTTCGTGGTCAAAGAGGGCAAGATCCGCACGAACGACCGGTCGGCCGACGTTTTGCACGGCATCACGCGCGCGACCGTGATCGAACTAGCCCGGGAGCACGGCTTCCCGCTCGAGGTCGGAACGCTCAGCGTCGACGACCTGCACGATGCCGACGAGGTCTTCTTCACCGGCACGGCCGCCGAAGTCACGCCGCTTTCGTGCATCGACGATCACGTGTACGCGGTAGAAAAGCCGGTGACGGCGGCTCTGCGCGCCGCGTATCTGCGCGCGGTGGCGGGCGAGGACGAGCGGCATCTCGACTGGGTGACCTTCGCGAACGAAACCGCCGCCCGGCGCACCGTCGTCGCGTAAGGTCCAAGGGCGAGCCGCAACGACGTCTAAGTTCGCGCGATGCTCCGTCAACGAATCATCGTCGCGCTCGCCCTCGCGCCCGCGCTCGTCGTTTCATCCCTCGCGGCGAACGCCCGTGCCGCCGGCGGCGACGCACCGACCGCGGGAACGCTCGATCCGGCGGTCGTCGCTATTCTCAAGAAGATCGACGCAAAACATCTGCGCGCGATCGATACGCGGCTCGTCGGCTTCGGTACGCGCAATCTGTTTTCGGAGGGACTGCACTCCAGCACGCGCGGCGTATATGCGGCTCGCGACTGGCTCGCGAGCCAATTCGGCGAGCTCGCGAACGCGAGTGCCGGTCGCCTTACGGTGAAACTCGATACGTACTTGCAGCCCAAAACCGAGCGGACGCCGCGGGCGGTCGAAACCTCGAGCGTGTACGCGACCTTGCGCGGCGACGACCCGTCGCGCGGCACGATCGTCATCTCGAGCCACTACGATTCGCGCAACTCCGACGGAAACGATGCGACGCTCGATGCGCCCGGTGCCGACGACAACGGTTCGGGCACGTCGGCGGTACTCGAAGCCGCGCGTGCGATGGCGGGCTCGCACTTCAAAAGTACGATCGTCTTCGCTTGCTTCGACGGCGAAGAGCAGGGACTCTTCGGGTCCGCGCACTTCGCGAAGATGCTCAAGGACGCTGGCGTGCGGGTCGAAGCGAACTTCAACAACGACATCATGGGAGCGTCGCTCGGCCACGACGGGGAGCATGCTCCAAGCGACGTGCGACTTTTCAGCGAAGCGCTTCCAGCCGGGGCGAAGCCGAATCTCGTGAACGCGACGGGAACCGAAAACGACGCACCCTCGCGCGAGCTCGCCCGCGCTGCGAAAGAACTCGGTGAAGCCTACGTGCCCGGCATGCACGTCAATTTGGTCTACCGCGCGGACCGGTTCTTACGCGGCGGCGATCAAGAGTCGTTCGCGGCTCAGGATTTCCCGGCGATCCGCTACGTAGAAGCGCACGAAAATTTCGATCACCAGCATCAGAACGTGCGCGTCGAAGGCGGCCTGCAATACGGCGATCTCCTCGCGTACGTCGATTTCGACTATCTCGCCCGCGTCACCGCGCTCAACGTCGCCGCGATTGCCGATCTCGCGCTCGCGCCCGTCGCACCGACGGTCAAACTCGATGCGCGCAAGTTGGCCTACGATTCGACGGTGACGTGGACGGCCGTGCCGGATGCCGTTTCGTACGACGTCGTTTGGCGCCAAACGCCCGACGCGACGTGGACGCACGCCAAGAACGTCGGCAACGTCACGACCGCGACGCTAACGTTATCGAAAGACGATTGGCTCTTCGGCGTCCGCGCGCGCGACGCGGCGGGACACACGTCGGTCGCGAGTTTCCCGACGCCGCTTACGAAGTAGGCTCCCCGCGCCCCAGGGCTTCGATGGCCGCCGCCAGACGGAAGTCGCGGACGGTGATTCCACCTGCATCGTGCGACGTCAGCGCGACGGCGACGTCGTTCCACGAAATCGTTAGGTTCGGATGGTGATCCTGAGCGCTCGCGATGGCGGCGACGGCATTAACGAAGCGGATCGATCCATCGAAACTTTTGCAATCGAAATGCTTCTCGAGGGCATTGCCGCGGTGGTGCCAGCCCGGCAGCTCTTTCAAGCGCGCGACAATCTCGTCGTGATGGAGCGCGCTCATAGCACACCGCGCGTTTGCAGTTCGGCGATCGATGCGTCGATTGCTGCGAGCGTCGTATCGATTTCGCGGTCCCCGTGTTCGGTCGAGAGGAACATCAATTCGTTGGGTGACGGCGCGAGCAAGATGCCGCGCGCGCGCATCGCATGATAGTACGCCGCGAAGGCCGCCCCGTCGGCTTCGCAGCGCTCGTCGTAATCGCGCACCGGCGCTCCCGGCCGAAACGCGAAATCGACCATACTTGCGAGTTGGGAGACCGCGAACGGGACGCCGCGACGGGCGAAGATTTCGCGCATCCCGGCCGCGAGGCGTGCCGCGCGCGCGTCGAGGGACGCGCGCACATCCGGGCTGCGTTCGATCAGATCGAGCGTGCGATGGCCGAGGGCGACGGCGAACGGATTCCCCGAAAACGTCCCGCCGGTGAAGCTCCTGCCCTGCGGTGCCAAAGCAGCCATCACGTCCGAGCGGCCGCCGAACGCCGCGAGCGGGAAGCCGCCTCCCATAATTTTCCCGAGCGCCGTGAGATCGGGACGATGTCCGCTGCAAGCTTGCGCACCGCCGAGGCCCAGGCGCAGCCACGTGATCACTTCGTCGAAAATCACGAGCGCACCGTAGCGGCGCGCGCGTGAGAAGAGACCATCGAGAAACCCCCCATCCGGCACGACCAGGCCCATGTTGCCGACGATCGGCTCGACCACGATCGCGGCGAGATCGCCCTGCCGGCCGGCGAGTCGCGCGTCGAGATCCGCGAGATCGTTGTAGCGTGCGACGATCGTCTGCGCGCGCGCGTCCGCCGGAATGCCGCTGCGCGCGACGTCGCCCGTTTGCGCCGACGCGCCCGCACCGAAGAGCGCGCCATCGAAGTGTCCGTGATAGTTACCGGCAAAACGCGCGACGATCGCGCGTCCGGTATGCGCGCGGGCGACGCGGATCGCACTCATCATCGCTTCCGTGCCGGTACTGACGAAACGCAATCGCTCCATCGACGGCACGTGCGCCGCGATGCGATCGGCTAAGCGAATCTCTTCGCGCGTCGTCGCGCCGAAAACGGTGCCGCCCGATGCGAGCGCATCGAGATCGCGCACCAGCGCCGGGTGGGCGTGCCCGAAGAGCAGCGGTCCGTACGCCATGACGTAGTCGACGTACGCTCGACCATCTTCGTCGTACGCATACGCCCCCCGGCCCGAGGACTGCAAAAACGGCGCGCCGCCGACCGCAGCACCGGTTCGCACGGGCGAACTCGCACCGCCCGCGAGCGCTCCGCCGGTGCGCGGTACGGAACAGGGCTCGGCTTCGAGCGGCACGGCGCTCAGTGCCGCGGCGCCGTCGGACCGTCGGTACCGTCGTCGGGACGACGGATGACGCAGATCGTGGCCCGGTCCGACTCGAAATTGAGCCGCACGAATAACACCGTCACCTTTTGTGCTCCGCGCGCGAAGGGAAACACGAATTCGAACGGCTCGATGCTGGTATCGCGCGAGGAAAGAAACTCGCCGAAACGACCTTGAAACTCTTTGAGCGCGGTGCAGGGCGCGACGTCGCGGAAAAAATTGCGCTCCAGGACGCGTTCGCGCGCGAAGCCCGTAAGCGCGCTCTCGTACGCGTTATATTCCAAGATCGTGCCCTGCCGATCGACCACGATCACGCCGAACGGAAGCGCGTCGATATCTTCGATCGCCGACGCTTTCGAAAGGTCGAATGCTTGAAACGGGTTCACGGTCGGTCGGTCGTTCGCGATGATGGCCCGCGCGTCATCGTACCGGGACGGGATCGCCCTTGCGCCCTCCGCGATAGCGCGTGCGTTGCCGCCGTAAGCCGCGCTCGGCCTCTTCCCGCCAGCGCTCGGGCGAGCGCATCGGGCTCCTGCGATCCCACGACTGGGTCCCCGCGGGTCCGCACGCGCGCGGCAAGCTGCCGCGAACGATGAGAAATGGCGGCGGGGCCGGCAGACGCGCAAGCCCGCCGGATACTCGTCCGCACCGCGCGCGAGCGCGCGTATCCGGCGTGCCGGAATGCGGAGCAGCGTCGCCGCCAACAGCACGAGTGCCGAGGGGACCGGCGCGGTCATCGCCGAGGCGCGTACTTCGCCGTGATCTCTTCTACCACGGACACGTCGACGCCGGTCCCACGTTCGCGCGCGAGCGCTTCCGCTTCGCTGCGCAATTTTTTCGTGACGGAAACGCGCACGAAGAACGGGACGCGCTTGGTCGTTTTTTCCGCGAGAGCTTTGGCTTCGTCGCTCCAGCTGAGAACGCTGTTCTGACCCTTCCCGCTCTCGAGCGTCACGCCGGGCGCGTCGCCGAGCAGCTCCGCGGTCGGCTTCGTCGCTTTCTGCGGCGGCGCATACGACGTCGGCAGATTGGCGAAGAGCGTATCGAAGAGCACTTCGCACACGGTTTGCAACAGCCAAACGGCGCCCGCATACCCGACGAACGGCGTGCCCGTCGCGCGGCGCACGACGGCCCCGGGGAACGACGCCTGATAGAAGCGCGACGGCAGCTTCTCCTGGGCGACGATCATCCGTTCGTTGATCGAACCGAAGATCAGCATCGGGCTCGGAGTCGCATTCGCGAGCGCTTCGCGCACAGCTT
>JAABUX010000111.1_pt1 | contig 142056 bp, 130 predicted proteins | sample 5561851 | NCBI WGS metagenome assembly JAABUX01 (sample SAMN10711883, study PRJNA513361) | rock metagenome | isolation source: Antarctica rocks | place: Antarctica: Victoria Land, Richard Nunatak red sandstone | collected 2016-01-03
TCCGGGTCCACAACGCCGCTCCAAAGCCGTTCATCTGGACAGCAAAGGCCTCGGATATCCTCGAGAAAGTGAAGCGTGCCAGAGCAAAGCTCGATTCATTACAATCAGCTTGACGGCCTACACTAGTGAGTCACTCCAGCACCACTGGGCGAATGGCGTCCGTGCGCAGGTGGCATCCGCCGCTCGTACTGGTTGCGATGGGACTCGCGGCTCTCGCGTTCGGGTTGAACGACCTTTTCGTTCCGACGGCGGTGCAGGCGGATAGCGTCGCGGCGCTCGAATTCGAGAGCCTCGGGCTCTCGGCCGCCCCGATGTCCGTCCTGGCCGATGATGAACGAACGCGTGCGATCCTCGCGCGGGAGTTCGAGGTACCGCCGGGCCGCCGCCCGATCAACGCCTTCCGGCTGGGCGTCCGGCCACGGCGAAGCCAAGGACCGAAGCCTCGGCTGCCGCGGGCCGCTTTGATCGTCTGACGGGAAGTCGGGGCGTCGAATGGACCACGACGTGAGCCGGTCGGAGACGGGTGTCGACGTACGCGCCCCGGGACGCGTGAACGTGATCGGCGAGCACACCGATTACACCGGTGGCTTCGTGTTGCCATGTGCGATCGGCTACGAGACCTGCGTGACGGCCCACCGGCGCGAGGGCCCGGTCGTCGTCGTTCGTTCGCGCGCGGGCGTCGGTACGTTCGACCTCGACCACCCCCGGCCGGGCGGAAGCGGCGACTGGAAGGACTACGTCTGCGGCGTGCTCGCCGAGCTACGGAATGCGGGTGTGGAGCTGAAGGGCGCCGAGCTCTCCGTCGGCGGCACGCTGCCGATGAACGCCGGCCTGAGTTCGTCGGCATCGTTCGAGGCCGCCGTCGCGCTGGCGCTTCTCGGCATCGCGGGGACGACGATCGAGCGCACGCGCCTCGCCCTGCTGCTGCAACGCGCCGAAGCGGACTACGCGGGGACGCGGTGCGGCATCATGGACCAATTCGTCGTACTGCACGCTCGCGCGGGCTCGGCGATCTTCCTCGACACGCGCAGTCTCGCGTTCGAACACGTCGCGATTCCGGCGTCGCTCGCGATCGTCATCTGCAACTCGATGGTCGAGCACGACCTCGCCGCGAACGGTGCCTTCAACGAGCGGCGCGCGGCGTGCGAGGAGAGCGTCGTCCGCCTCCGCCTCCGCCGGCCGGAGGTCGCGGATCTCCGCGACGTCACCATGACGGATTTGCTACGATCGCGCGATCTGCTGCCCTCACCGCTCTTCGAGCGGTGCCTCCACGTCGTCGGCGAGAACGCCCGCGTCACGGGAGCCGTGGCCGCGCTGCGCGCGCACGACTTCTCGCGTCTCGGCGCGCTCCTGCGGGCATCGCACGAAAGCCTGCGGACGAATTACGCCGTCAGTTGCCCGGAACTCGACACGCTCGTGCGTCTTTCGGAGGGGCTGCCCGGCGTCTACGGCGCGCGGATGACCGGTGCGGGATTCGGCGGCTGCACGGTCAACCTCGTCGAGCGAGATCATGCTGACGAATTTCGGGCGCGCATCACGTCCGCATACGAGCGCGAAACGGGAATCGTCCCTGCGATCTACGATGGAACCCCGGCGAGCGGAGCCTCGGTGACGCGTGCATGAGTGGCGCGCGTATCCGCACCGGCGCCTGAATCCGCTGACCGGTGAGTACGTTCTCGTGTCACCGCGTCGCTTGCAGCGTCCGTGGCTCGGAGAGACGTTCGAAGCGCGGCCGGCCGCACGACCGCACTACGATCCGACGTGCTTTCTCTGTCCGGGCAACGAGCGGTCGAGCGGTCTGCGGACGCCGCCGTACGAGGCGACGTTCGCCTTCGAGAACGACTACGCCGCGTTGACCCCGGAGGTGCCGGAGGCGCGTCTCGACGACTGCGGATTGCTCGTCATGCGAAGCGAGCGCGGGCACTGCCGCGTGCTCTCGTTTTCGCCGCGGCACGACCTCGATATCGCCGCGATGGAGATCCGTTCGGTGCGCGCGGTCGTCGATGCGTGGGCGATCCAGTATCGCGAACTCGCGTCGCTCGCCTCCGTGAGCGCGGTGACGATCTTCGAGAATCGCGGCGCGATGATGGGGGCGAGCGAGCCGCATCCGCACGGACAGATTTGGGCCAACGAATCGCTTCCGGTCGAACTCGAAAAAGAGACGGCAGGCCTCGCGCGGTACGCCGCCGCCCATGGAAAGTGCTTGCTATGCGCGTACGGAGCGCTCGAGCTCGCGCGCGAGGAGCGTCTCGTGTACGCGAACGACTACGTGACGGTCGTCGTGCCGTTCTGGGCGAGCTGGCCGTTCGAGACGCTGGTCCTTCCGCGCCGGCATATCCGGAGCATCGACGAACTCGCCTCCGAGGAGCGCGACGCTTTCGCGCAAGCGATGCAGCACGTGACGTCGCGCTACGACGAGCTCTTCTCGGTCCCGTTCCCGTACTCGATGGGTCTACACCAGCGCCCGACGGACGGCGCGCACGAAGCATGGCATCTCCACGCGCACTACTTTCCTCCGCTGCTGCGCTCGGCGACGATTCGCAAATATCAAGTCGGCTACGAGATGCTCGCGCAGCCGCAGCGTGATTTCACACCCGAAGATGCTGCCGCGCGTCTCCGGTGAGCTCCACTACCCGCGGTTTCCGCGCGCGTCTTGGCGCGCCCGGCTCGCCATGGCGCGCGCGATGGGGCTCGAGGCGATCTCGACGTACGTCTTCTGGAACTATCACGAGCGCACGCCGGGCGGCTACGATTTCTCGGGCGATCGCGACGTCGCGCATTTCGTCCGCCTCGCGCGAGAAGCGGGCCTCGACGTCGTCCTGCGGCCCGGACCGTACGTCTGCGCCGAGTGGGAGTTCGGGGGTCTTCCGGGGTGGCTGTTCGCGGGCGGCGAGATTCCGATCCGAACGACGGACGAGCGCTTCATGGCACCGGTGTGTCAGTGGTTGCGTCGACTCGGAGAAGAGCTCGCTCCGCTCCAGCGCGCTGCGGGGGGTCCGATCGTGGCCGTGCAGCTTGAGAACGAGTACGGTGCGTTCGGAGCGGACTCGGCGTATCTCGAAGCGCTGCGCGCCGCGCTCGACGCGGCGGGTTTCGGACGATCGCCGTACTTCACGATCGACCAGCCGCAGCATCTCGAGCGCGGCGCGCTCGACGAGTGCCGGCGGGCCTCACGTTCGCTCCCGGTGATCCCGAACGCGACTTCGCGGGCCTTCGCGCGCTACGCCCCGGCGAGCCGCTGTTCTGCGGCGAATACTGGGCCGGCTGGTTCGATCGGTGGGGCCGAGCGAGCACGCTCCTCGATGACGAACGCGAAGACCGCAGTCTCGCGTGGATGCTGCGCCGGGGCATCGCCGTCAACGTCTACATGGTCGCGGGCGGTACGAACTTCGGTTTTTGGAACGGCGCGACCGGCACGGACGCCGAGCCCTACCAGCCGGTTACGACAAGTTATGACTACCAAGCCGCGATCGACGAAGCGGGCCGTCCGACGCCGAAATATCACCGTTTTCGCGAGATCATCGCGCGCGAATGCGGCATCGTCCCGCCGCCGATTCCGGCGACGCCGCCGCTCACCGGGATCGCGCCGTTCGCGCTTGGCCAAAGTTTGCCGATCACCGGTATCCTCGGCGAACCGGTTCGAAGCCTGCGCCCGCGTTCGATGGAAGCGCTCGGCCAGGATTTCGGCTACACGCTCTATCGCACGGAGCTCCGCGGTCCGCGTCGCGCGCTGCTGTCGATCGAAGACGCCTGCGATTACGCCGTCATCGCTCTGAACGGACGGACGGTCGCGTTCCTCGATCGCCGCCTCGAACCGTCCGCGACGCCGTCCGCGGCCGTGCCTGCGGTTCTCCCGTCGCCGGCAGAGCTCGCTCTCACGGTCGAAGGCGGGTCGGCGACGCTCGACATCTTGGTCGAGAACGGCGGGCGCATCAACTACGGTCCGGGGCTGGGGCACGATCTCAAGGGACTCGCGCGTCCGGTCCGCTTCGGCGGCGACGAACTGCTCGATTGGCAGATCCATGCGCTGCCCCTCGACGCACCGCCCGCGACGGGTTTTGCGGCCGGCCCTTCGTCGACGCCCGCGTTCTACCGCGGCGGCTTTGTCCTCGCGGCGGCCGGCTCGTCCGAGGAGCCCGCGATCGGCGACGCCTTCCTCGACACACGGGCCCTGCACAAAGGTTTGCTGTGGGTGAACGGCCACCATGCCGGGCGCTACTGGGAGATCGGCCCGCAGCACGCGCTCTACCTGCCGGGCGTCTGGCTCCGCCGCGGCTTCAACGAGGTCGTCGCGCTCGATCTCTTCGCTCACGAACGTGCGCCGGCGCTCGGCTCGCCATAAGGGCGATCCGACCGGCCAAAGGAAAAGTCGGCCCGGCAGCCGATCTCACGGCACTTCCCTTTTGCTGACGAGGTTGTCCGTTGCTGCGATCTAGCAAACTCAGCGCTTTTGCCGTTGGGGCGCTCCTCTTCTCCGGCTGCTCCGGCTCCGGGTCCGTGCCGAGCACGCCGATCGCGGCGCCCGGCGGTACCGTCACCCAGTCCTCGACCGCCGGGTCGCTCTCGACGCAGGCCGTCGCGAGCCTCGGCCTCCAAGGCGGCGGTCTGACCGACTTTGCCGCCGGTCTCGCGAGCGGGCTCTTCAAGCGGAGCTGTGAGATCGTCCCGGGCGAGGCGCATTGCCACGCGATCGTCGTCGCGCGTAGCGGCATCGGCTTCTCCGCGCAGGGCGCGGACGCCGAGACGCCCGATGCGACGCAGGCCGCGACGCCGGCCGGTTACGGACCCGCGACGCTGCAGGCCGCCTATGGCACGACGGCGGCTGCGGCGAGCGGCGGCGCGGGTCGGACGGTCGCGATCGTCGACGCCTACAATGCGGCGACGCTCGAGCGCGATCTCGGTGTCTATCGCACGCAGTACGGCCTTCCCCCATGCACGACCGCGAACGGCTGTTTCTCGAAACTCAATCAGACGGGTGGCACGAAGCTGCCACGGAACAACGCGAGCTGGGGTCAGGAGACGTCGCTCGACGTCGACATGGTTTCGGCGAACTGCCCGAACTGCAAGATCCTCGTCCTGGAAGCCACGTCACCGACGTCCGCGAATCTCGCGACCGCCGTCAACACGGCAGCGAGGCTCGGGGCCGTCGCGATCAGCAACAGCTACGGCAGCCCCGAGAGCGGCTCCGATGGCACGTATGCGTCATCCTACAACCACCCCGGTATCGCCGTGACGGTGAGCTCCGGCGACAGTGGCTACGGCGTTCAGACGCCGGCGGCCTACAACACCGTCGTCGCGACCGGCGGCACGACCCTGCACGGTTCGACCGAGACGGTTTGGAGCGGCGCGGGCAGCGGCTGCAGCGCGTATCAAGCGAAGCCGTCCTGGCAGCACGACCCGTCGTGCGCGAGGCGCACCGTCGCGGACGTCTCGTACGACGCGGATCCGAACACGGGCGTCGCCGTCTACGACAGCACCACGTATCAGGGGCAAGGCGGCTGGCTCGTCTTCGGCGGCACGAGCGTCGCATCGCCCGCGATCGGCGCGATCTACGCGCTCGCCGGCGATGCATTCGGAACGTCGTATCCGGCGTCGTTCACGTATGGCAAGTATCCGTCCGGCATCTACGATGTCACGAGCGGTTCGAACGGCTCGTGCGGCGGCACCTACCTCTGCACCGGCAAACCCGGCTATGACGCTCCGACGGGCCTCGGCGCGCCGCGCGGGCTCTCGGCCTTCTAACCCGTCCGGAGCCGGATGCTTCGGGAGACGCGAGGTCGTGGCGAGAGCTGCGGCCTCGCTCCGTTGAAGGGCTCGGCATGAACCGTCTCACGACGTGGATCCTCGGACGACTTCCGTCACGCCGCCGTGCGGCCGTCATCGGAGACGTCGGCACCGGCGGCTTCACGCTCGTGCGCGATGGCGAGGTCGTGCCCGTTTCGTGGAACGCGATCGACCGGGTCGTCGCCGCGACCGTCGCGGACGACGACCCGCGGTGGGACGGTCTCGTCGCGGGACTCGAACGGGCACTGCCGGATGCGATGCCCTTCGCCGCGTGGCGCGTCGCACTGCTCGCCGGCGCCGCTCGCGTCGAGATCTATCGCCGGGCGGGGGTTGCGCGCGGTGCCGCGCGGCGAGGTGGGTACCGCCGGGCGCATGGAGTACCCGTCGTTGCGAGCGACCGGTGCGCCCGTCGTGCGCTGCGCGTGGGCGCGCGTCGAACCGAACACGACGTACCACGATACGGAGTGGGGCGTACCGGAGTTCGACGATCGCCGCCTCTTCGAACTGCTCACGCTCGAGGGCGCGCAGGCGGGCCTCAGCTGGACGACGATCCTGCGCAAACGGGACGGTTACCGCGCGGCCTTCGCCGGCTTCGATCCGGAGGTGGTCGCTGCATTCGACGACGCGCGGTGCGCGAGACTCGTGCGCGATCCCGCGATCGTGCGTCACCGTGGCAAGATCGAGGCGACCGTCCGCAACGCGCGGGCGTTTCTTGCCGTGGGTCGCGAGCGCGGAAGCTTCGCTTCGTACCTGTGGGCCTTCGTCGACGGGCGGCCGGTCGTCACGAACCGGCCGGACGGCGAACCGCCCGCGGCGACGAGCGCGCTCTCGGACCGCGTGAGCGGGGACCTGCGCGCGCGTGGGTTCGCGTTCGTCGGCTCGACGATCGTCCACGCCTATCTGCAGGCGACGGGCGTGATCGACGATCACGCCGCGTCGTGCTTTCGGGCCGCGTCGCGCGCGCGTGCTATTTCGTGCGAACGACCTTGACGATCGTGACGGGTGTCGTCAACATCTCGGTCTCGGCGGGCAGGCGGGCGATCTTACGCACGACGTCCATGCCGGAGAGGACGTGTCCGAAGACGGCGTAACCGGGGCCGCCCGGCGGTCCGTCGAGTGCCGTCTGACGGCCGTCATCGATGAAGAACTCCGAGGTCGCCGTGTCCGGATCGCTCGTCCGCGCCATCGCGAGCGAGCCGTCCATATTGAGCAGACCCGTCTTCTTCGGGTCTTCGAGCGCGATCGGCCGGTCGCCGGCGCCGTTCTCTTTCGTCTTGTTGCCGCCCTGAATCACGAAGCCGGGGATCGCGCGGAAGAACGTGCCGCCGTTGAAGAATTTCCTATCGACGTAGTGCAAGAAGTTTGCCGTCGTCTTCGGGGCGTGGACGGGATCGAGCACGGCGACGATCGTGCCCGCGGTCGTGACGATGCGGATCTTCGGGCCGCTCGGGCTCGTCGTCGCGGCCCCCGCGCTCGTCGAGAGCGCTCCGGCGAGAAAGGCGCTCGCGGTGACGGCGGGGAGAATCGTTTGAAGCTTCACTCAGCGAGCGCTACTCGCCCGTGCCGCGGAACTCCCGCTCGCCGTGCCGCCGACCGCCTCTCGCACGAACGCGGAGGCGCGGCGTACGGTACGACGCGCCTCCGGCATCACGTCGTAGAAGATCGGCCAGACGTGCGGCATGCCGCGCTGCAACACGATCTCCGCCGTCGCACCGGCGGCTCGTGCGCGCTCGACGAAGCGGACGCCGTCGTCACGCAAGACCTCGGTCGTGCTGGCAAAGACGAGCGCCCGCGGGAAGCCGCGCAGGTCGCCGTAGAGCGGCGATGCGAGCGGATCGCGCCGGATCGCATCCGTCGGAGCGTAGTTCGCCGCGCTCTCGATGATGCCGGTCCCGGGTAACATATCGTCGCTAGCGGCGTTCGTGCGGATCGAGTCGCCCGTGCCGAGCAGATCCGTCCACGGCGAAAAGGCGAGGGCGCCGCCGAGCCGTTCGGGCTGCGGCCGCTGCAAGAGCGCGAGGACGGCTGCGAGCGCGAGCCCGCCGCCGGCCGAGTCGCCGGCGATGACGATGCGTTCGGCCGCAATGCCTCTCGCACGGAGCGCGTCGTAGGCCGCGACCGCGTCGTCGAGTGCGGCCGGGAAGCGCGCCTCGGGTGCGAGCCGGTACTTCACGGCGAAGACGGGCACGCCGCTCTCTTTCGCGAGCGCCGTCGTGAGCCGCCGATGCGTCAGCGGCGAACAGGCGACGAACGCGCCGCCGTGGACGTAGAGCACCGCGCGATCGCGCGGCGCTCCGCGAGGTAGCAACCATTCACCACGGACAGGTCCCATGACGCGCTCGACGCGCAGCCCGCGTTTGAACGACGCATTGAAGAGGTCGTAGCGCGAGAGGCGTCGCCGCATCCGCCGGATGCCGTCGATCGGCGCCTTCGACGGCTGCATGAGCGCCCGTTTCACGAAGAGACGGCAGAAGAACTTGACGACCCAGGCTTGCAGGCTCAGCACGCTCTCGCTTACCCTCGGTGGCGGTTTCGTACCGCTGCGAACAATGCCGGCGCGGCGCGTGGCACGACGGAGGGCCCCGGCCGCGCGAGGATCGTCCCGCCGCTCGCGAGCGTGGCGCGCAGCGCCTCGATCCGCGTGGCCGAGAGCGCGATCGACCGGATGTCGGTCCCCTCGCGCACGGCGGTCGCGGCGGCGACGCCCCCGGCCTCTCCTTCCTCGACCGTGGTCGGAACGACGCGCGCGCTGCCCGATGCGAGATGGGTCGCGGAGATCGCCGGGCTCGCGATGACGAGGTTCGTGAGCCCCCGCGGCACGAGGGCGCCGAACGGAATCCCGTAGACGTGGCGCACGGGGGCGAACGCCGGCGGCTGACTCGGCAGCACGGCGTGCAGGTCGATCGGATACGAGGAGAGGCCGATCGCATCGGCTGGGACGCGTTCTTGCCAGATGTCGGTCGTCGTGAGCCGCGCGAGACCCGCGATGTGCCGCGTCTCGCGGACGTAGAGCTGCCGCGCGTACCGGACGATCCGCGCGCGTTCGAAGCCGGGCAGATGCGTGCGCAGATACGCGACGAGGGCCACGGCCTCGCGTTGCGCGAGCCGCGCGGCGCGCGAACGATCGGCCGCCGAAAGTCCGTTCACGCCGCAGAGGTCGACGGCATTGACCGTGACGGTGCCGTCACGCAGCCGCCCGAAATTGAGATCGCGGACGAGCGTCATCGGATCGAGCGGCCGGTAGGCCTCCGCGAACTCCGAGTAACCCCACGCACGGCGCTCGGTCACGCCGCCGGGACCGTACCAGATCGGCTCGTACGTTCGCACGATCGTCGCCCAGTCGACGCCGCGCAGCGCGAACATCAGCGTAACGGCCTGCGTGCGTTCGTCGATGCCCGTGTCCTGGCGACCGATATCGAAGCGCGCCCCCGCGCTCGCCGCAACGTCGGCGGCGTCCGTGGCATCGACGACGACGTCCGCATCGAGCGTCAGCGTGCGACCCGTTCGCGCGTCCCGCACGGTGACGCTCGCGACGCGCCGGCCGGTCGGCGAGTCGATCGTCCGGACGGCGACCGGCGCGACGTCGCGCACGACGCGGACGCGCGGTTCGGCAGCGATCATGGAGTCGAAGGTACGGGCGGCGTCGTCCGGCGAGAAGGCGTCACCCAACCGCGCGAACATCTCCGCGAAGATGCCGCCTTCGATCGGAGCGCCTCCGGGAGCGAGATTGAAGTCCCACTGATCCATCATCGCGTCGGTCAGCACGCCGCCGAGATGCGGCGAATCGGCGACCAGCGTGACGTCTGCACCGTGTCGTGCCGCCGCGAGCGCCGCCGCGACGCCGGCGGGCGTTCCGCCGACGACGAGCACGCCCCGCGGTTGCGGCGCGAAGCCTGCGATGCCCGCGGTCGCACCGACCGCTCCGAAGCGCGGGATCTGCGAGACGAGCGCGGGCGGGCCCGCGGGCGAGGCGGACGCTTCGCGCGCGGACGGCTGGCACAATGGAAGGAGCGCGATCGCGCTGAGCGAGGCGATCGAACGGACGATGCGGTTCACGGTGCTTTCGTTGGGAGCGGGGTCGTGCGTGTAACGCATCACGACGAGGCATGGTTCGCGCAAGCGCGGAGTTCACTCAGGCGGCATCGAGACCGAGTTCGAGGCACCGTTCGTGCTGACGCGCGATGGCGCGGCCCAGCGCCTCGCGCTCGAGGCAGCGGATCAGGATCTGCGCCGTGACGAGGGCGTCGTCGAGCGCGCGGTGCGCGACGAGCGGCCCGTGCGCGCCGGCGAGTTCGATGCCGAGATAGCGGCGCAGCGTCTGGTTGCGGTGGTTCGGTGCTTGGGGAAAGGCCCGCCGGGCGAGCGCGACCGTGCAGAGCCACGCGCGGTCGTGGAGCGGTGGCAGGAAGCCGCGATCGAACGCCGCGTTGTGCGCGACCGGTATGGCACGTTCGCACCTGCCGGCGAGCTGCCCGACCGCGACGTCGAAGAGCGGCGCGCCGGCGACGTGTGCGTCGGCGATCCCATGCACGCGCGTGACGCGCGGCGGAATCGGCCGCTGCGGATCGACGAGCGTGCTCCACGTCGCGACGACGCGCGCCCCGTCGACGATCGCGCACCCGATCTCGACGATGCGGTCGCTACGCGGATCGAAGCCCGTCGTCTCGACATCGATGACGGCGTACCGGCGATGGACGCTGCACGGGCGAGAACGTCGATCGCAGGGGACGACGTGATCGCGGCGAGAGTACGGCATCTTCGAACGATAGGTTCGCCGTGTGCCATCATAGTGGCACCATGTCGCGCCAGGGCTGCGCTCTCACTGCGGCGCTCCGAGCAGATCGCGGGGGACGATGCGAACCTCGAACGTGCGCTCGCGTCGCTGCACGGTTAGCGTGAAGGGCCGCGTCCCGCCGCGCAGGGACAGAAACGTGTCGAGCGTCCGCGCGTCGCCGGCACGGCCGTCGATCGCGACGACCCGGTCGCCCGCGAGCAGCCCGGCGGCCGCCGCCGGACTCTGCATGGCGACGCTGAGGACGGAGAGGCTGCCGGTCGCGAGCGCGGTGACGCCGAGGCCCGTGCCGTCGGAGACGAACGGCGCGCCGGCATCGCGAACGGGCTCGAACGTGACGGTTCGCGCGCGGTAGTCGAAGGTGAGCCGGAAGCGCGACAGGACGCCCGAGCCGATGTTGCCGGCGATCGTCCGCGAGGCGAACGCCCCCGTCGACGTCTGCGAGACCGAGACGACCGGTGCGTCGAGCCGGACGCCCGCGAGCGTGAAGTCGCGCGCGCGCAGCAGACGCTCGCCGATCGCGCCGCCGATCCCGCCGGCCGAGACGTACGTCGTCCCTCCGCGCGCGAAGAGCCCGTGCGCTCGAGCGAACGTGTCGAAGATCGTGACGGTCGAGTTCGCGCCGGTGTCGATCTCGAAGAGGCCGTTGACGCCGTCGATCGCCGCCTCGACGAACGGGGCGTGTCCGTCGCTACGGAAGGGCAGGACGACGGCGCCGGCCGCGAGCAGCGGCGGCTCCTCGAAGCGCGTGAAGCTCAACTCGTGGCGGCCGTAGTCGACGCGCGTGCGAAAATGGGCTAGCAGCTCGAAGCCGACGAGGCCGTCGATCGACATGTTCGCGCGCGGATGGACGACGGCGAACGGTAAGGCGAGGACGAGGAACGGCTGATCGGCGAGGTGCGCGCCTCCGATCGCGAGCCGCTTGACGCGTGCCGTCCGTGCGATCTCGCTGCCGTTGCCGACGCCGCCGACGTCGACGCCCCCGGTCGTCGCAAGACCGATCCGCGAAGCGGCCTCCGGGACGAGCGCGTTCGCTCCGCCGCTATCGAAATCGACCGTCGCGGCCTTCCCGTCGAGCGTGATCGGCACGGCGATGTGGCCCTCCGCGCCCTCGATGTCCGAGACGAACGGCACGACCGCGGGCGAGGGACCGCTCACGCGCCCCAGGTCCTCGCCCGCCGGGCGCGCGATCGCCTCGCGCGCAAGGGTCGGCAGGAGCGTCACCTCGGTCAGCGCCGTATCGGTCGCGGCGCCCGTCGGATCGACGTCGTGCTCGGCGAACGCGACTTCGATGCCGTCGACGCGGCGGTAGTCGTGATAGTCCGTGCGGAGCGAGCCGCCGTCCGTCGCAAAGACCGAGCGGGCGATCAAGTGCGTCCCGGCGTCGAACCAGAGTTCGACCGGCGACCCGCCCGGCGGGACGAAGACCGCGACGTCGTAGGCCGTGCCGGATTCGGCGATGCGACGCGGCGCCGAGACCGCCGTCCCGTCGCCCGCGTCGGCCTCACCGTCGCGAGCGAGCCACGCCGTCGTGGCCGCATCGTCGACGTCGCCCGGCAGGTCGTCGATCGTGACGACCCCGTCCTGCGCGATCCACGATGCGCCGTCGAAGCCCGACGTAACGGCGAGCGTGCCCGTGCGCGACGTCTGCTTCGCATAGCCCGTTGCGAGCGCGACCGTCACGTCGATCGAGCCGGTCGCGCCGGCCTGACCGAACGTCCCGCGCAGATGCAGTCCCGCCGTGGCGCGGAGCCGGTCGTAGCCGAGCGCCGTCGCCGCGCCGGCGCGCAGAGCGGCTGCGGAAGGCGGCGTTGCCGCTAGGAGCGCGGCGAAGACGAGCGAGGCGATCACGCGCTAGATCTTGGGGCAGGGCTCGAAGGCGAGGAGCCCGCCCGCATCCGTGTGGCGGACGGCGTAGGCGATCGGCCCCGCGAGCGACGACAGATCGGTGCCGGGGGGCGGGAGCTGCAGCGGAATCGACTCATCGGGATTCTTCGAATTGAACGGGTTGGCTTCGACCGACGGGTAGTGCCAGTGCCAGCCGAGCGTGTCGCTGACCTCGCGGCCGTCGCTGAGCGTGACGTTCATCTGGACGGTCACGGCCTGCGAGCCGTCGCGGCCCGTCTGGGTGTGCACGGGGTCGAAGCTGACGCTGCCGCACGGTGCCGCCGCGTCGCCGCCGCTGCCCGTCCCGGCACCCGTGACGCCCGAGCCCGAGCCCGCAAGGCCGGAGTCGCCCGTGCCCGCCCCGGCGCCCGATCCGGTGCCGCCGCTCGCGACGCCGGCGCCGTTACTCGTCGCGACCGCGACGGGCAGCGGCGCGGGCGCTTCGACGAGCGCCTTCGGATGCGGCTTGACGTGGACGATGCGCGGCGCGGCGCGGCCGCCGAGACGCCGGTGCCGCGGCGCGACGAGGCGCGGCGCCGGCGCACGCTGGACGACGCGGGGCGCGAAGCTCACGTGCGGTCGCGGCGTCGCGGGCGGCGGCGTCGGCGACGGACGGGGCGTCGGCACCGGCGTCGGCGGCGGCGTGCGGCGGACGATCGTCACGACCTCGGAGAGCGTAGCGACGGGCCGCACGGGATCGCTCGGTGCGGGCCAGAGACTCGCGACGATTTCGTGAAAGGCGATCGAGAGGGCCAGGGCGAGGGCGAGGCGCCGGAGCGGATCGTCGCTGAGGCCGAGCGCGGCCCACCACCCGCGACGCCCGCGCGACTCGCGCGGGGCCGCGGGCGGGAGCGTCAGTTTGCCAGGACCTGACCGTACGTCTTCTGGTACCATTCACGGTACTGGGCGTCGGTCGGATAGAAGCCGTTCTTCCGGTAGAAGAACGCGCGGTACGAGTCCTGACGCCGCCGCTGCTCCAAGCGTTCGCGGGCCTTCTCGCGCCGTTTGCGCGAGACGTTGCGCGCCGTCAGTCCGGCGCCGACGACGCCGCCCGTGATGAGCAGGCCGTTGCGGACGGCGGCTGCGGTGTCGGCTGAGGCGGCCGTGGCGAGTGGTCCGGCCGAGATCGCAAGCGCTAAGGCCGCGACCGAAAGTCGTCTGATCATTGCAGTCCCTTTCGTCGTTCGAACGTACGCGCGCGGCGCGACGTTTCGAGAGCGTTCGTTGCGTGCCGGATTCCCGGTCGAAGAGGCGTTCCTTTCTTTCGTGAGAACGGGTCGCGCCGTGCAAATCGAGTCGCTGATCCGCGCGATCCCGGACTTCCCGATTCCGGGCATCCTGTTCCGGGACGTGACCCCGCTGCTGCGCGATGCCGGCGGCTTCAAAGCCTCGATCGACCGGTTCGTGGAGCGCTATCGCGACGAGAAGATCGACCTCGTCGTCGGCGTCGAGGCGCGCGGCTACATCTTCGGCGCGCCGGTCGCGTACGCACTCGGTGCGGGCTTCGTTCCGGTCCGCAAACCCGGGAAATTGCCGGGTGCGAAACTCACGGAAGAGTACGCGCTCGAGTATGGCACGAATTCACTCGAGATCCATGAAGATGCGATCGTGCGCGGGCAGCGCGTGCTCGTCGTCGACGACCTGCTCGCGACGGGCGGCACGGCCGCTGCGACCGGGCGTTTGCTCGCGAAACTCGGCGCGACGATCGTGTCGTACGCCTTCTTGATCGAACTGTCGTTCTTAGCAGGGCGCAAAGCCCTCGAACCGGCGGACGTAACGGCCTTCCTCACGTATTGAGCGCTTCCGCGTGGAGCGCGGCTCCGCGCTGCTCCGTGAGTGGTGAAGATATGTTCCGCGTTAAGGCGTGGCGTGCGCGCTCGTTCGTAGACACTTTGGCCGCCGCTGTGGCACAATAGATCAAATGTCGGGGGGAACGGCGATCGACGAGTTGATCGAAAAGGTCCGGTCGTACGACCAGAGCCTCGACCCCGCGTGGCTTCGTTCCGTGTACGACCTGGCGGACGCCGCGCATCAGGGCCAGCATCGCGCCTCCGGCGAGTCGTACATCGCCCACCCGGTCGCGGTCGCGCGGATCCTCGCCGAGATGGAGATGGACCGCCAGACGATCGCGGCCGCCCTGCTGCACGACGTCGTCGAAGATACGCTGGTCACCTCGGATGAGATCGCAACGACGTTCGGCGACGAGATCGCGCAGCTCGTCGACGGCGTGACGAAGCTGACGCGTATCCCCTATCAATCGAAGGAAGACGCGCAAGTCGAGAATCTGCGCAAGATGTTCATGGCGATGGCGCGCGACATCCGCGTCATCATCGTGAAGTTGGCGGACCGGCTGCACAACATGCGGACGCTGCAGAGTCTGCCGGAGCCGAAGCAGCGCACGATCGCCCGCGAGACGCTCGACATCTACGCCCCGATCGCGCACCGGCTCGGCATCTGGAAGATCAAGTGGGATCTCGAGGATCTCTGTCTGCGCTATCTCGATCCCGATGCGTATCGCGACATCGCGGAGCGCGTCGCGAAGAAGCGCACCGAGCGCGAGGCGGCGATCGAGAACGTCGTCGAGCTGCTGCGCGACCAGTTCGGCGCGCTCCACATCGAGAGCGACATCACGGGACGTCCCAAGCACTTCTATTCGATCTACACGAAGATGAAGAAGGGCCGCGACTTCTCGACGATCTACGATCTCGCGGCCGTGCGCGTCATCGTCGAGTCGGTCAAAGATTGCTATGGTTCGCTCGGCGTCGTGCATTCGATCTGGAAGCCGATTCCGGGCCGCTTCAAAGATTACATCGCGATGCCCAAGCCCAACATGTATCAGTCACTCCATACGACGGTCGTCGGCCCGGGCGGCGATCCGCTCGAGATCCAGATCCGCACGCTCGAGATGCACCGCACGAGCGAGTACGGCATCGCTGCGCACTGGCGGTACAAGGAGGGCGGCAAGAACGACGCCTTCGAGAACAAGCTGACGTGGCTGCGGTCGCTGCTCGAATGGCAGAACGACATGCGCGACTCGCGCGCCTTCATGGAGAACCTGAAGCTCGACCTCTTCGACAATCAGGTCTTCATCTTTTCGCCGAAGGGCGACGTCTTCTCCATGCCGTCCGCCGCGACGCCGCTGGACTTCGCGTATCACGTCCACACGGACGTCGGTCACCACTGCGTCGGCGCGAAGGTCAACGGCAAGATCGTGCCGCTCGACTATCAGCTGCGCAACGGCGACATCAGCGAGATCCTCGTCAACAAGAGCTCGCGGCCCTCGCTCGACTGGCTGACGCTCGTGCGCACCTCGGGCGCGAAACACAAGATCAAGCAGTGGTTCCGCAAGGAACGCAAAGAGGAGAACGTCCTCGCGGGGCAAGAGGCCGTCGAGCGCGAGCTCGCGCGCGAGCACCTGCGTCCGGACCTGGCCCGCGGCGAGACGCTCGTCAAGATCGCGAAGCGCATGAACTACGCGACGCCGACGGATCTCTTCGCTGCGATCGGCTTCGGCGACGCCTCGGCCGTCTCGGTCGTCGCCAAGGTCCGCGAAGATCTCAAGAGCAGCAACGTCGTCGACATCACGCAACTCCCGCGACCGGCGGCCGTGCGGCGCGTCGCGCGCAGTTCGAGCGGCGTGCGGATCGCGGGCGTCGACGACGTGCTCGTCCGCCTCTCGAAATGCTGTAGTCCCGTGCCGGGCGATCCGATCATGGGCTACGTCACGATCGGGAAGGGCGTCTCGGTCCACCGGGCCGATTGCCCGAACGTCGCCTTCATGTCCGCGACGCCGGAACGCATTCTGCAGGCCTCGTGGGCCGGTGCCGAGGAGCTCACGCACTCGGTCGACGTCGATATCGAAGCGCTCGATCGCCCGGGACTCTTGCAAGACGTGATGGGCGTCTGCGCGGAGTTCAAGACCTCCGCATCGTCCGTCACGGCGCGCGTCAAACGCGAGAACGCCGTCATTAGCCTGACGCTCCAGATCACCAATCTCGATCATCTGCACAAGGTGATCGCGAAGTTGCGAGCGCTGCGCGACGTGCGCAGCGTCTACCGCGTGACGAAGCGCGAAGCGCGCGCGAGCGGCTGACGACGTTTTGTCCATGCCGCGCCGGCGCTTGCTCGGAGGGATCGCGCTCGGCGCGCTGAGCTTCGCGACGGCGTCGCTGCGCGGCCGGGAGCGCGCCGATGCCTCGGCCGCCGAACCGCCCGCGCTCCTGCGCCGCGATCCCACGGAACGCGAACGCTGGCTCGCCATGCACGACGCCTACGTTGCGCGCTCGCAGCGCGGCGAACTCGCAGCCGTCTTACTCGGCGATTCCCTCACGTACGGCTGGCTGCAGAACGGCCGCGCCGTCTACGAACGGACCTACGCGCCGCGCCGGATCGAGCCGTTCGGGATCGGCGGGGACCGCACGGCCGACCTGCTGTGGCGGGTCGCACACGGCGAACTCTCGGGACCCGCCCCGCGCGTCGTCGTCGTCCTGATCGGGACGAACGATCTCGCCTCGGGCCCGGACGACGTCATCGCCGGGATTCGCGCCTGTCTCGAGGCGATTCGTAGCGCCGTGCCGATGGCATCGGTCCTGCTGCTGGGCCTGCTGCCCCGCGGCGACGGCGACGGAGGCGCGCTCGTGCGCCGCGAGATCGGCGCGATCAACCGCGCGATCGCGCGCTTCGACAATGGCTACACCGTTCGCGCTCTCGATATCGGGACCGCCTTCGAACGCGCGGACGGCACGGTCGATCCGGCGCTCTACGAGCCGGATCTGCTGCATCTCTCGGCGGAGGGCTACGCCGCCTGGGCGCGAGCGATGGCGCCGCTGCTCGGCTCGATGCTGGCGCGCTCGGCCCGCTGAGCCGCGCCGCTCGGCCGCGTCGCTCAGCAGTGCTTGACCGGCTGCGTCTCCCACCGGTCGTAGGTGCCATGGTACTTCGTTGCCAGGGCCTGCATCGCTCGCGTCATGCCGAGAATCGCCGCATCGGTCGGCACGAGATGCTGTTCGACGATGACGAGCGAACCCGTGCCCTGGGCGTTTGCGGCCACGCGAACGAAGTAGCGGTCGGGCGAGAGGCCGGCCGAGAGAGCGTCGGCATCGTGCGACGACGGCACGCGGATCTCGTTTTCGATATCGTGTCCGCACGCGAAATTCGCGCCGGAGGCGTGCAGCGAGGAGAGGGCTCTGCGGTCGATCGGCCGGAGCGCCGCCGTCGCCGGCGACATCGCGGCCGGCGACGTAACGGCGGCCGGCGACGACTCGGAGGAGCCGGACGACGCCCCCCCGCCACAGCCGGCGACGAGCGAGCCGGCCGCCAGGGCCGCGACGGCGCACACGACGCGCCGGGTATACGCGAAGGCATGGCCTCGCAGTTTCATCTCACGCAGAGTGTCGCCGCGATCGACGATCTCCCCGAGTTGCAAGTCCGGCACGGTGAAATCGGCACGATCGTGCATGTGTACGAACTCCCTCACGACGTCGAAGCGTATGACGTCGCATTCCGCGCACCCGACGGAACGTCCCACGAAGTCACGCTGAGCGTCATGCAGCTGGAGGGCGTCGCGCCGCTCGCGGCCGAGCGACCGCCGGAGTAGACGCCGGTCGCCCCGAGGGCAGCGGCCCGCGCGCGGACTGGCAGACGGGACACCAGAAGACGGCGCGCGCGCCGAGGAGCCGGCGTTCGATCGTCGTCCCACAGCGGCGACATGGCTTGCCATGCCGGTGATAGACGTAGAAGCGGTCGTCGCGCGCGACGCGCTTGCCTTTGGAACGCCGGTCCGCGAGATCCGTCGTCACGATGCGTCCGCCGCCGTCCATGTTCTCGCGCATGATGCGATCAAGATCGGTCCACATCGCCACGAGCCGCTCGTGCGGGAGGCTCGTCCCGGGATCGAACGGATTCGTCCGGTGCCGAAACAAGATCTCGCTACGGTAGATATTGCCGATGCCGGCGAGCACCGACTGATCCATCAGCAGCGACCCGACGGCGGAACGGCTCTTGCGGATCTTGAGGAATCCGGGCTCCGGGTCGTCTTCGTTCAGCGGGTCGGGACCGATGCGGGCTTCGATCGTACGGCGCTCGGCGGCCGTCAAGAGTTCGATCGCGATCGCGCCGCGCAACTCCGCCCACCGGGTCTTCGTACAGATGCGCAGGCGCAGCATGCCGCGCGGGTCGGGCAGCGGCATCGGACCCTCGTCGAAGCCGCCGAAGCGTCCGAGATGGACGTGGAGCTGCGCGTCCGCCGCGAAGACGTAGAACAGATGCTTGCCAACGGCATCGATCCGCTTCAGGACGCGGCCGTCGAGAATTGCCGCGACGTCGTCGCTGCGGCCGTCCGGTGAATCGACGCTCAGGCGTTTGCGGGCGAAGACGCGACTCTGCTCGCGGGCGACGAGATGGACTTGCGGACCTTCGGGCATAGCCCTAGTGAGACGCCGTCTCGGCCTCGAAGGTGAACTGCGGCGCGCGTTTTTCGAGGAAGGCGCGCATGGCCTCGGCGGCCTCGGGGGAGCGCAGGCTCTCGAGGAAGCGTTCGCCTTCGCGGTCCATCTGCGCGCGGAGCGGCGCCGCGATCGCCGATTTCATCAGGGCTTTCGAGGCGCGGAGCGCGAGCGGCGGCTTCTTCGCGAGCGTCTCGGCGAGCGCGCGAGCCCGCGGCAGGACGTCGTCGTCCGCGAGGACTTCGCTTGCGAGATCGCAGGCGAGCGCGGCCCCCGCGTCGATCGGCTCGCCGAGCAGCAGCATCCGCGCCGCGCGCCTGAGGCCGGCCGTCAGCGGCAACAGCAGACTCGAGCCGGCCTCCGGCACGAGCGCCATATCGACGAACGGCGTGTGGAAGCGCGCCGACTCACCCGCGATGACGAAGTCGCAGTGCAAGAGGAGCGTCGTCCCGACGCCGGTCGCGTAGCCGCGCACGGCGGCGATCAACGGGACGCACGTCGACGCGATCGCATCGAGGAAACGGAAGACGGGCGTCTCGTCCGTGTGCGACGACGGCGGGCTCTTCAGGAAGTCGGCGACGTCGTTGCCCGACGTGAAGTGCTCGCCGCCCGTGAAGATGACTGCCGCGACCGAGAGGTCGTCGCCGGCTCCGCGCACGGCATCCGCCATGCCGGCGTACATCGCGCCCGTGATGGCGTTGCGTTTCTCGGGCCGGTCGAGCGTGATCTCGAGGATCCGGCCCGTGCGGCGGACGATGAGATGGTCGGGCATGCGGAGACTCCCGGGAGCGCGAAGCGTCGTGCGATGCTGCCACCCGGACCGCTCCGACTCCCGCTCGCGCTGCCCGTGATCGCGGCGCCCCTGTTCATCGTCTCGGGCCCGGGGCTCGTGATCGCGCAGTGTTGCGCCGGCGTGATCGGTTCGTTTCCGGCGCTCAACGCCCGGCCGAAAGACACCCTCGACGCCTGGATCGTCCGCATCAAAGCCGAGACGGCCGCGTTCGCCGCCGCCCATCCGGGTGCGGTCGTCGCGCCCTTCGCCGTCAATCAGATCGCGCACGCCTCGAACGACCGGCTCGATCACGACGTCGAGGTCTGCGTGCGGCACGAGGTGCCGATCGTCATCACGAGCCTGCGCGTGCCGAGGCGCGTGGTCGACGCCGTGCATGCGTACGGCGGCGTCGTCTTGCACGACGTGATCAACATGCGTCATGCGGCGAAGGCGCTCGACGACGGCGTCGACGGCCTGATCGCCGTCTGTGCCGGGGCCGGCGGCCACGCCGGGACGCTGAGCCCCTTCGCGTTCGTGCGCGAGCTGCGCGCGGCGTTCGACGGTCCGATCGCGCTCTCGGGATCGATCGCGGACGGCGCCTCCATCCTCGCGGCGCGCGCGCTCGGCGCGGACTTCGCCTACATCGGCACGCGCTTCATCGCGAGCGCCGAGGCAAACGCCGACCCCGACTACAAGCAGATGCTGATCGACCACGCGGCGAGCGACGTCGTCTATTCGTCGCTCTTCACCGGCGTTCATGGCAATTATCTGCGACCGTCGATCGCGCGTGCGGGGCTCGATCCGAACGCCCTGCCCGAAGCCGACGAGTCGACGATGAACTTTGGCTCGGCCGCGCTCGGTGAGGCGAAGGCCTGGCGCGACATCTGGGGCAGCGGTCAGGGCATCGGCGGGATCGCCGACGCGCCGCCCGTCGCCCGCATCGTCGAGCGCATGCGCGCCGAGTACGACGCCGCCCGCGCGCGGCTCGCGGACGAGGCGACGGCCGCCGCCGTCTGACCCGCAGCCGTGCTCGGTCATCCTGCACGCTCGACATACTGTCGGCCATGCAGTATGCTCGGCGTGCAGGATGTCGTTCGTCGGCCGTGTCGCGGAGCTCGAGGAGCTGGAACGTCGCTACGACGCTCCGGAGGGTCAGCTCGTGCTGCTCGCCGGACGGCGGCGCATCGGCAAGACCTATCTGCTGCAGCAGTTCACAGGGCGGCACCCCGGCCGCACGGTCTTCTATCAAGCGACGCGTCAAGCGGAGTCGCGCGAGCTCGAGGCGTTCACGGCGCTCGTCGCGCGCGAACTCGGCGGCCTCCCGCCGGGCTTCGCCTTCCCGCGGTGGGAGGCGGCGTTCGAATGGCTCGACGAGCGCGCGGGCGCGGAGCGGCTCGTCGTCGTGCTCGACGAGTATCCGTATCTCACGGAGTCGACGCCGGGGCTGTCGTCGGTCATCCAGCGCTGGTGGGATCGCCGCGGCCGGTCGGCGCGCGCCATGCTCGTGCTCTGCGGCTCCGAGCAAGCGGTCATGGACGATCTCGACCGGGGCGCCTCGCCGCTCCATCAGCGCTTCACGGCGAAACTGCACCTGAACGCGCTCGCGTACGATGAGGCCGCGCGGCTGCTGCCGGGGCTCGCGCCGGCCGATCTCGTGCGCGTCTACGCGATCCTCGGCGGCACGCCGCTCTACGTTCGCGAGTGGGACGTCCGGGCGACGCTCCGCGCGAATCTGCTCCGCCTCTTCGGCGACCCGCGCAGCGCCTTGATCGATGCCGCGCGCCTCGTGCTGCAGACGGATCTCCGCGACGCGACGGTCGCCTTCCGCACGCTCGGCGCGGTCGCGGCGGGCGAGACGAAGCGCAATGCGATCATCCAGCGCGCGCGCATCACGAACGAGCGAACCCTCACGCGACTTGAGGAGCTCGGCCTGCTCGTGAAGCGCGTGCCGATCACCGAGGGCACGGCGTCGCGGCGCGGCGTCTACGCCGTCGCCGATCCGTACTTCCGCTTCTGGTTCCGCTTCATCGAGCCGAATCTCGCCACGATCGATCGCGGCTTCGGCACGCGGCTGATCGACGAGACGATCCTTCCGCAGCTCGACGCGCACGTCGGCCACGTGTTCGAGGAGATCGCCCGCACCTACGTCTCGCGTCTCGTGCGCGACGGCGCGCTCGAGGCCCGCGACGTCGGTTCGTGGTGGTCGACGAGCGGCGACCACGAGATCGACGTCGTCGGCGTCGGTCCGCGGGCCGTCCCGAGCTTCATCGGCAGCGTAAAATGGCGCGCGGCGCCGCTCGGTCGCGAGGTCTATCGAAACCTCGCGGGCCACGCCGCGGCACTCGGCGTCGGCGAGGAACTGCCGTGGCTGCTCATCGGACGCCGCGGCGTCGAGCCCTCGCTGCTGGCCGCGCTGCCGCACGTCCGCGGTTACTCGATCGACGACCTGTACGCAAGCTGAGCGGGGCAGGAACTCGGCGCTCCTAAGCGCGACCTCCGTCCTATGAGCACGATCGAGCATCCGGCGGAAGAACGCGCCGCCTTCACCGCGATGGAGCACGGCACGGCGCAGGACTGGCAGAAGATCGGCCGCGCCTTCGCCCCCTTCTCGGCCTCGCTGCCGGAGCGCGTCCTCGGCCACTTGAAGCTGCTCGGCGGCGACTACGGCGGCTTTGCGATCGACCGGCTCCAGCACAGCCTGCAGACGGCGACGCGCGCGGTCGAGGCGGGGCGCGACGACGAATTCGTCGTCTGCGCACTGCTGCACGACGTCGGCGACACGCTCGGCACGTACAACCACGCCGACATCGCGGCCGCCATCCTCAAGCCGTTCATCTCGGAAGAGAACCACTGGGTCGTCGAGCACCACGGCATCTTCCAGGGCTACTACTTCTTCGAGTATCTCGGGCTCGACAAGCATCTGCGCGACCGCTTCGAGGGCCATCCGCTCTTCGGAGCGACGGTCGATTTCTGCGAGACGTACGACCAGAACTCGTTCGACCCACACTACGCGACGATGCCGCTCGAGGCATTCGAGCCGGCGGTCCGCCGCGTGCTCGCCGCACCAAAGCGTTCGATCTACAAGGCCGACTAGGCGGCCCGCGCGTGCACGCGCTGCTGTTGATACTCGTCGCGGCGCTGGTCGTCGTGCCGATCGGCTTCGTGATCTGGTTCGTCGTCGCCCAAATGACGGAGGGCGCGCACGATCACGACCACTGAGCCCTTGCTGATCTGCGGCTCGGCGTGATATCCTCCACGGGTTGCGGACTCGTATGGAGATCCGCGTCGCCCGCACGGGGTTCCGTGCACCGCACCCGCTGCTTCCGCGAGGAAGCCGTTCCGAAGCGCCTCGGCGCCCGGACGTCCGGAGAGGGACTTCATGCCGACCACCAACTACGAAATCACCTATATCGTCAAGGCGAACCTCGAAGACGCCGACGTCGACACTCGCGTCGAAAACTACGCGGAGATGCTCCGTAAAGAGGGCGCGACGATCGGCGAGATCGAGAAGCTCGGCCGTCGCCGGCTCGCCTACGAGATCGACGATCTGCGTGAAGGCTATTACGTGACGATGAAGTTCACGAGCGAAGCGGCGCATGCAAAAGAACTGCAGCGCCAGATGAAGCTCGACGAGAACGTGATGCGAGAGCTCCTGCTCAACCTCGACAAGTAATCGTAGGAGATACGCGTGGCCGGAAGCTACAACCACATCGTCCTCGTCGGCCGTCTGACGAAGGACCCGGAGATCAAGTACGTCGCGAGCGGTAACGCCGTGACGTCGTTTTCACTCGCCGTGAACCGCCGCACGAAGCAGGGCGAAGAGGCGATGTTCGTCGACATCACGGCGTGGGACAGCCCCGGCCGCAAGCTCGCCGAGATCTGCAACACGTACCTGAAGAAGGGCATGACGGTCCTGATCGACGGTCGCCTCTCCATCCGATCGTACGAAACGAAGGATGGCGATAAGCGCAAAGCGACCGAGGTCGTCGCGAGCGACATGCAGATGCTCGATAGCAAGAACAGTGGCGCGGGCGGCGGCAGCGGCAGCGGTTCGTACGACCGTAGCAACAACACGGGCGGCGGCGCGGGCGCACCGCGTCCGGCCGGCGGTTCGGGCGGCGGCTTCGAGGATGAAGCGATGGACGACGAGGTCCCGTTCTGATGCGCTCCTTACTTAATTACTTAAAATAGCTAATTAAGTACAAATGGGACATTAAGTCCGAATCGCGCAAACATCGGTGAATACAGCGATTCCGACTTAATGTTCGGGATCAAAAGATTGCGAAGCCGAACCAACTTGAATGCGGCGAATGTCCAGGTGACCAGCTCGCTGACAAGAGCTAGTCCTCGGAAGTGGACTTGCCGCAGGTTCCCGCGGGTCTTCGACCATCCGAACGTTTCTTCGACCCGCTTGCGCTTGCGTTGGCTCTGTTCGTAGCCTTCGTGTCGAGTCGTTCGGCCATCGATCGCGCTCCGACGACTGGTGTTTTGTGCAATGTGCGGCGTGACGTTGTGCGCCCGAAGTTCGGCGACGAGCGCGGCAGAAATCGTATCCCATGTCGGCGCCGAGCGTGATCGACTTCTTGCAACTGCGGCCCTTTACAAGTTCCAGAGGCCGCTTCGCGTTCGGCCGTCCCCGTCGCTCTCGTCGTGCACGCGCCGACGATGAGCCCGTTGCGATTCTCCATCAATGCGTGCGCAAGGTAGCCCAGGACGGAGGCCGTGTTGCGGCTCTTCTCATAAAGGCGCGCATCTGCGTCCGTCGTCGAGGCGTGCGTGTCGTTGCTGCGCTTGGTGCCGCTGAAGTCGACATCGGAATTGCGTGGTCGGCGACTTTTCCGGGTTCGCGTTTGCCGCATGTCGAGCGGCGAAAGAGTCCCGGTCGTCGTGGGGCCCGATCATCTTCCGGTTCCGACGCCGAACCAGTGGATGTTCCTACTGCGTCGGCCTCAGGTCGGCGCTGCTACGCGCAGTCAGGGCCATCGAACGAGATCAAACGCCTTCTGTAAGGGGGACCCGACTGGCGCATTCTAAAAGTGAATTAAGATGTCGACAGGGGGACAGACAACAGACCTCCGTTTCGAACCCGCCTACCAATTGTCGGAGGCGGCGCGTTATATTCATGTCCGGAAGCAGACTGTTTGGAATTGGTTTCGCGGACAGAACGAGAACCCCGTTCTGAACCTTGCTGCTGGCGACCATCAGATCTACGTTTCCTTTATGGGGCTCGCGGAGGCGCACGTCCTTAGTTCGATACGCACTATACATGCGGTTCCGCTTCAGCGCATCCGTCGCGCCTTAGATCATCTGAGATTGCACTTCAAATCGGAGCACCCGCTTGTAGAATTCGAATTTCAGACGGACGGGCTCGATCTGTTTATCGAAGAGATTGGTGCTCTTACAAATATCTCTCGTTTTGGTCAGATCGGCATGCGCGATGTTTTGCGACTTTATCTTAGCCGCATCGACCGCGGTGCCGACGGACTGCCTGTCCGCCTTTATCCATTCACACAAACCAACATCGAGAACGATCCGCGCATCATTGTCATTGACCCCAGCATGTCGTTTGGCCGGCCAATGATTCGACGGACCGGCATAACCACGAGTGCTGTTACTGAACGCTTTAAACGTGGCGAGAGCATTGCATCGCTCGCCGACGACTTCAATCGCGAGCCTGCCGAAATTGAGGCAGCAATAAGAAGCGAGCTTGACGTCCAGCCCGCCGCTTGATTCATACACGATTTTCCTCGATCGAAACTTCGGGAGCAAACTCATTGCAGCAGAGCTTCGAGGTCTCGGGCTTCATGTCGAGGTGCATGTCGATCACTTTCCAGAGATGAACACGATGCCGGAGGAGTCGGACGCGGATTGGATACGGGACATCACCGGCCGAGGCTGGGTGATCTTCACGAGAAACGGAAAGATCAGAAATAACCCGCTAGAGCGTCGCACGTTCATAAGGTGCGGCGCTCGCGTTTTCAATATTCGTAACGGGGGTGCATCTGCGGCAGAAGTCGGCAAGTGCTTACGGTGCGCAAAGACTCGAATCGAGCAAATTTTGGCGCACACTGCGGCCCCATTCATCGTTGGGATTTCACTTAACGGCGACGTTACGTTCATTGATCAAGGTAAGCAGTGAGCCGCCATCGGAGCAAATGTCGAACGTCTATGGCTCTGGTTAACCGTTTTGTTGCATAGAACCGTTCTGAGTTTGACCTTGCTTAGCTAGTCTCGAATGCTGGTCGAGTCAATTGCCGAAATAATAACGGCGGATTCAACCGGTCAATGCAACAGCTATCGTTATGATCAGAGCGGAGGCATGATCGATGGGTCGGCGCGGACGCCCCGGCTTGACGGGGCCTGAGAAGAAAGAACTTTGGGAGCGATGGAAGCGCGGGGAATCGGCGAGCGACATTGCGAGCGCCCTGACGAGCAGTCTCGACCCGGTGCGCGGCGTTCTCCGCTAGAACGGCGGTATTGCGCCAGCGGAGCGAAAGCGATCGACTCCGCGCGCATCGTTGAGGGCGCGCACATGACCCCGGCTTCGGAAGGTATTATAATAACGCCAACCCGGCGCTGGCGAGGACGCTCCGGGCGATTTCTACGCTCCCGGAAGAATTAAGATCACTCCTCCGCTGTGAGCTGAACGTACGTCGACCCGTTCGCCCCGATTGGAAAACTTCATGACAGAACGACCGGGGTCTCGCAGCGCTCGAGCCGTCATCCAGGAGCTTCTCGACGCGATGGTCGCTACGGTGCGCAGTTACCATCCCGACGTCAAGCGGACGGCGATCACCGTGGACGGCTTGGTGGACGGGACTGCATTTTTTCCCTGGGGGCAGCGGACTCTGGCGCGGCGCGGTCCTCGGTGGGCCGCTGCCGATTGCCTTTCCCGAAGCGCCGATCATGCTAGTCGCTCATAACTACGACAGCATCACGGCGTTCGAACGCTCCGTCGCGCGCAAGGGCGAAGTAACGACGCCATTTTGGCGCGACCGCCTCATTCCGTATCTCCGCTTCGCCGAGATCGATCCGGCCGAGGTCTTCTTCACTAACGCTCTGATGGGCTGTAAGCCCGGAAGCGCGGTCGGACCGATGCCGCGCGTTCCCGGCTACGAAGACGAGTGCGGACGTTTCCTTCGCGAGCAGATCGCGATCGTGCGCCCCCGCGCGCTGATCGCTCTCGGTGGCGATGCTTTCAAATGTCTTCGGCGAGTGGCGCCACAAGCGACGGGCGTGATGCACCCGGGAGCGCGGGAGTTCAGCCGGCTATCGACTCGTGACGAACGACTCCGCGAGCAGGCGACGTCTCTTCGCAAAGCTCTCGGGCTTCGTACGCCCCATGATTCGGCCTGACGATAAAGAAAGAGACGGAATGGCTGATCTCGGCGACTCCGATCCCTCGAAGGCCCTCCCGCCGCCGGGCGTTCACATTACGGCGATCACGTATGATTTCAACCGCATCGGCGAGGCGGAGGGCACGGCCGATCATGGCTTCCTGACGTTTCATTTGGACAATAACACCGTGCAAACTCTCGGCAGTCACCCCGCCGGGCCATCCGGCGGCCTCACATTGCTATCGCACTATGACGTCGTCGACGCGCACGGTCTGACGGCTCGTTTCGACGTATCCGTCCCTCACGGAATGACTGCCGATTCATACGCGCGATCTCTCGTTCGCGCGGCCGAGAACTACAACACCCACCCCTTACCGTACTCACCGATCGGCGAAGAGGGCTACAACAGCACCTCGTCGACCTCTTCGTTGCTCGCGCACGTCGGCGGTACGACCGGCGTCGCCGACCTGAAACGGATCGCCGCCGACATCGGCGTCTCGACGCGCATTGAAACGAACGACAACGTCAGTCGTACTCGAGCCGATCTTGCAGGCATCGGCGCAATCGATTTCAAGACGGTGCGCGGACGGGAGGTCGCGACGGCCTCGACCATGCTTCCATTCCGTCGCAACGTTTCGAGAAGGGGCAGGTCGCGCCGGCGCATGAGCGCGGTGTCAACTCGCTAGAACTGCACCTGGAGGCGATCGAGGCTCAAACCTTGCGCATTCCTACGTCGCTCCAGCAGCAGATGAACGAGGGAGCCGTTGCTACCGATCGAGTGCTCCACTACCGGCCTTCGACGCTGGAGAACGAACGCGATGGCAAGACCGTCGATACGACCACGCTACAGCAACATGGGAAGCTGTTAGAGGTCAATGAGTTCACGATCGTTCAGGATACGGGCCGGGGCGGACGGGCGGTCTATTCTCGAGCAGAGCTGGAGCGAGCCGCCGGCGATAACGTCGATGCCTTGAAAGCGCAGCTCGTTCCAGGCAATGACGTCAACTTTAACTACTCGCGCGGAAACCTCACCACAACGACGCTTCAAGATCGTGGAGCTGAGCGTGGTGTCGACAATCCGCAACATTCCATCACACGATAATGTCGCCGACGACCGCTCGATGGACGACGGCGTTCTCTCGCGAACGAACCTTCCCGCGGCCATCTCGATCGGTATCGGCACCGGGCTGCTCGGCGGAATCATCGCTGAGTTCGCGATCGCTTATCCTAATGTGCCGACGCCGTCCGCAAAGGTCGCTCCAGCGGCGCTGTTTGGATTGATCCTGATCGCGCCTTGGATATTACGTGGCATCTTCACCGCCGGCGTGCAGAGGTGGCTCGAAACATACCAGCGCCTCATCGCCGCGGTCGTAACCGGCGCGCTCGAAGCGAGCATCTCCGTCCAGCCGGCATTCTTCCATCTTTCGACCATTCCGCTCGGTGGTTGGGATCATGCGGCCGAGATTCGCATGGCGGGCGCATTCGCACTCGGCCCCCTCACGTATGCCGCGCTTCGGTATCTCGGAGCTCCGTACGTCGTGACCGTAGCGGCGAACGTCGGCTTCTTCGGGGCGCTCTTTCTCTAGCGAGTATGAGGTCGATTTCTCCGTCCTTCGCGATCGGTCGCTCCTCGCGATCGCCGTTTTTGCAGCTCACTCGACATGTCCGTGGCGCGCGTACACCAGTAGAGAGGTGCCTCCGGATCTTTTGAAGGCAGACGCAGCGTTTTCGAGTCGAGGTGCGTCGGCTGAATCACTACGAAGCCGTGAGCGGCCCAGAAATTCGCGAGCGGACCGTAGCCGTTGAGCGATGAGAGATGGTTCGAGCTTCCGTGATCGTGCGAAAGCAGAATAATTGGTAAATTCGTGCCGTTCACTGGCGCGGAGACGCGTAGCTGTAAATCAACGGCGCGCCTGGGAGGCGGGCACCGTGACCGGCGCGACTGAGAGGACCGGGGGCGGACGTGACGAAGTTGCCTGCGTCGTTCGGACTGTTCATGCTGCCTTCCACGAGCGTACCGTTGAAGTTCGGCGGTCAGCGCCTGATGCGAACCCGACAGCGCGGTCGGCCAAAGTTGATAACACCGGCTCGAGATCCTAGTGCGATTCCTCGGGCACTCGCCTCTCACTAGAATGCCGCCACCGTCCCCTTCGTCGGTTCGCCCTGCGCCGCGCGTGAGACAGCTTGCCATGCTTCCCATGTCGTGATACGGTCCGCGTACGTGTCCCGCGCCATCGGGAGAAGCGTCGCGCCGAGTGCGAAACGCAGAGGTGGTTGCGCCGCGTCGACCACGCTTAAGATCGCTTCGACCGTCGCTTGCGGATCACCGCGATCTTGGCTTCCGAGGCGCGCGCGAATCTGCGTGCGAAGACCGGCATAGACGTCCATACCCGGTGCCGCCTGCAGCGACGACTCGCCCGCGAAGCCCGTCGCATAGGCGCCGGGCTCGATCAGTGTGACGTTGATGCCAAACGATCGCACCTCAGACGCTAAGCTCTCATGAAGCGCTTCGAATGCCCACTTCGTCGCGCAATAGAACCCGATGAGCGGCATGGCTGCGATTCCAAGACTACTCGAGACGGCGAGAATGTGGCCACTGCCTTGTTCCCGCAACAACGGCAATGCTGCTTGAAGTACCCGCAGTGTGCCGAAGTAGTTCGTGTCGAACACCGCTCGAACCGCAGCCTCTTCCGTTTCCTCGACCATGCCGACCAGTGTGTAACCGGCATTGTTGAGGACGACGTCTAACCTCCCGAAGTGAGCGTGCGCCCGTTGTACGGCGTGTCGGGCTTGGTCAGAATCAGTCACATCCAGTGCGAGCGGAAGCACCGCGTCGCCAAATCGCTGCTGCAGGTCGTCAAGCGATGCTACAGAACGAGCCGTCGCCGCGACTCGATCTCCCCGCGAAAGCGCGGCTTCCGCCCAGATGCGTCCGAAACCGCGGGATGCGCCGGTGATAAACCATACTTTGTTGGTCATGTGACTCCATGCGAAAGCCCGGTAATCCACGTTGTAAAGCCGACGCGAGGCCGCCATAACAGACAGGAAAAATCAGCTCCATGAGCTACCTCACATTGAGGTTTAGAGAATATTAGCACTCAAAAGGCCGCTTCGTCAAGGATCAACGATGCGGCGGACGCCCTTATCGAGACGTATTACCTTCTTCGAAAGCGAGTCGACGGTGAGTTACGCGCTCATGGATTGTCGCTTTCGCGTATCAAACTACTCAACGTCCTAGACGGCGGCGGTCCGGCGCGGCCCGGCGTTCTTGCATTAGAATTAGGCCTCGCACCGCGTAGCATCACGGACGCCGTGGACAGTTTGGAACGCGACGGGCTCGTCGAGCGCCGCGCTGATCCGCTCGACCGCCGGGCCCAATTGGTCGCAATCACTCGCGAAGGGGCTCGGAATCTCCGCGCGGCCCATCGACTGCGCAAGAATCTTCTCGACGACGCGTTCGCGCCACTTTCTCCGGTACGGCGTGAGGCGCTCGTTGCGGCGCTACGCGACGTACGGGCTAAGCTTGAATCGTTAGCAGACGGTGATCGTGACATCGTCGCGAGATCCTAACTGGCCGGCGACAATTACGATGGCTTCGCATAGTTCGGATGGCGCGCCAAGCGGCGCCGCTCACGAACCTGAGCGTTCATACGCAAGAGTCGATACATCGTGCTCGTGAACAGAGGTAGACGCCGTCATCGATGAGCTGCGCGAAAACCTGCGGCGCTGCGAGATCGGCGAAGCGCTCGCTGTTGAGGGCTTCGAGAACCGCGGCGCGCTCAGCTTGGCTCAGCGCATTGGACGGGCGTCGCGGGTTGCGGCAAGGCGAGATACGGCTGACACGGATTTGCGCCGTCGCCGCAGCGTCGACCGGCTGACTCCGAGCACGCTACACGTCGCGCGCTCTGATGTCGACGCGCTGATCGCCGCGGCAGCATCGATCAGTCGTTCTCGTCGAACCCGGGGCTCTCGTACTCCAGGTTCAAGAGCCCCGCTGCCTTTTTCGGATGTCCTCAAAGAGCTCGAGTCGAGCGATCTTGCGCTGAAGCTTTCGATTCTCCATCTCCAGCAGGTGATTACGGCGCTGAAGATCGTGCTGTGCTGCGCGCTTCTTCTCGCGACGTGTTTTCGCTTGCGGGTCGAGATCACCGCGGTCGCGTTCGCGACGCCAGGCGTAGAGTTGCGACGAATAGATCCCCTCGCGGCGCAAGTAGGCGCCCACCTTGCCGACTGCGCATGCGTCGGCCTCACGCACGATGCGAGACTTCTCCGCAACGGAGAATCGTCGCCGCTTCGGCTTTCCAAGGACCTCGACCTCCACTTCACCGCGCTACCTGAGTGTGCCTATTGTCTGACAAGTCCCGCTTAAGCCGTCACGAGCGGTGCATCGTCGTTCAAAGGCATGTTGTGCTCCGCCTCACAGCGTCTCACAATCTCTGAAGAGACAGCCGAAGAGTTCAGTCATGAGCATTCGTGTGATACAGCACTCGAGCGACGCGAGACTTTCTTGGCTAAAGTCAGATCCGAGTACGGCCGGCTGTGGAAGTTGCATGGATGCGGATACCCTCCCATTCAAGATAACGTTTGCCTTTCAGCCCATCGTTAATATCGAAACAGGTACGATTCACTCATACGAAGCGCTCGTGCGGGGTGTCGACGGTGAGGGTGCTCTGAGCATCCTCGGGAGGGTCGACGACTCGAACCGTTATCGCTTCGATCAGACCTGCCGTGTGACGGCACTTGAACTTTCAAAGCGGCTCGGCATCGAGACGCGGATCAATATCAATTTCCTGCCGAATGCGGTTTACGAGCCGCGCCGCTGCATCGCGACAACCGTTTCGGCGGCGAAGCGTTTGGGCATTGCCCTCAACCGGCTCGTCTTCGAAGTAACGGAGGGCGACCGCGTTACGGATCCGGTCCATCTCAAGCACATTATGACAGAGTATCAGCAGATGGGTATGTCGACGGCGATCGACGACTTCGGGGCGGGCTACGCCGGCCTCAATCTGCTTGCCGAGTTCCAGCCGGACGAGCTCAAGCTCGACATCGCGTTGGTGCGTGGAATTGACTGCAGCCGAGCGCGTCAGGCGATCGTGCGTGGAGTCATTCGAACCTGCGCTGACCTCGGTATTGCAATCGTCGCAGAGGGTGTCGAGACATATGAAGAGTTCGCGTGGCTGGCATCTTCAGGCGTTGCGCTCTTCCAGGGCTACTACTTCGCGAAGCCACTTTTGGAAGGCCTACCAAAGGTGCCGGAGGCGCGATTGCGGTTGAGAGGGCTCGACGGGCTGGTAACGGCTGCGACCATTTGACCCCGGAGCGGAAGCAGGATTTGACCCCCATCACTGAATAGCGGGCCCTCCCCTTGAACCTCAGCTTCGACGAAACCTGAGCCACGAGGAGGGACCCGTTGGGGTTATTACCTTGAATGACTGGCAGTCCATCCGAGTTCGCTGCCTTGGCAGCGGCGAATCCAATCAAAGGCGTCTCGCGCGCCACGGGCTTCTCGAAGAACACGATTCGAAAATACCTCCGCTCGAGCGACCCTCCGAATGCGGCTAGCGCGCCTCATCGAGCAGGAGCCCTCGTCGCGCATTCGGCCGCGATCGACGCGTATCTGGCTCGCGACCCGAAGTTGACCGCCGCGCGTATCCTCGCGCTGCTGCGAAACGCGAGCGACGAGCCGCTCGTCATCTCAGAACGGGCGGCGCGGACGTTCATCGCGAAGCGTCGTACTCGGACGATTGCGCGCGAAGCCTTTGTTCGTCAAGTATACGCGCCCCGGCGATCAGATGCAGATCGACTTCAAGGAAGTCTTTGTTAGCGTCGGTGGCGCTTCGGTCAAGCGATACCTGTTCACGGCTCGATTGAGCTACGGCACCGCGCTCTTCGGAAAAGTCTACGAGAGCGAAGATCGTCCTTCGCTCTTGGACGGCATGGTGTCGGCCTGCGTGTCGTTTGGTGGGTCGCCACGCGAATGTGTCTTCGATAATGCAAAGACGGCGGTCGCGCGCATTCACCGCGGTCGCAAGCGAGAGGTTGCCCCGCTCTACGCCGAGGTGTGCGGTGGGCTCGGCATGGCCATGCATTTCGCCGCGCCGGCGAAAGGCAATGAGAAAGGCGGCGTCGAGGGAGCGCACGGCTACATCGAGGATAACTTCTTTCGCCCGCTTCGTGAAGGCTCCGACACAACGGCGCTCAACGCCGACTTACAACGGTTTGTTACCGAACGCAACGAACGGGTCGGGGCGTTCTCGAGCAGGAGCGCCTTGCCCTGCGGCCGCTTCCGCTGCATCTGCCAAGCACGTGCACGCGTGATGTTGCTCACGTCAACAAATTCTCGGAAGTCCCTTTCGAACCAAACGCTATTCCGTGCCGGTGCGATACGCTCATCGCGATGCCGTTGTCGAGTGCTTCGCCGAGCGCGTACGAATCATCGTCGGAGACGAGGTCGTCGCAACACACGCGCGGTCGTTTGCACGGCGGGACGTCGTGTTCGACCCGCTGCATTTCCTCGATCTCCTCCGTCATAAGCATCGAGCCGTCGAACGCGCTGAGGTGTTCGCGACGAAGGATTTTCCGGCGGAGCTCCGCGAGCTCTTTGCGTACCTTCGTTGAGAGTGATCGCGATACGGCTGGCAAGCAGTTCGTCCGTGTCGTCGAATTGCTCCAACAGTACCCGATGGAGGCCCTCGTACGCGCGGTCCGCGCGGCGATCAACGCTCGACCAACGACCCGGCCGCAATCGCATTGATCTTGCATCAGGGTGCGAATGCATACCACCGGCCCGAGCCGCTTTCCCTGCCGCCATCAACGATCGGCGCGCTGGCGCCGGCCGCCGACCTCACCAGCTACGCTACCGCTTCTCTCAAAGAGTGTGCATGATGTCGCTCTTGGACGAACACCTGCGACTTCTGCGCCTGCCGACCATGCTCGCAAACTACGAGCGGCTTGCTAAACATGATGCTGACAAAGTCATGTACCTGGAAGAACTCGCTTTGATGGAATCGGCAAAGCGCCGTGAGAACGGAACGCGATCGCGCATCGCCGCTGCCCGTTTCCCAGTCATTAAGACGATCGAAGGTTTCGACTTCTCGCTGCAGCCGGAACTGCCGAAAACAAAAGTCCTCGACCTTTTCAGGGCCGAGTTCATCGAACAGGCGCGCAACGCTGTGTTCATTGGGCCAACCGGCGTTGGAAAAACGCATCTCGCATGCGCCCTCGGCGTTTGGGCTTGCACCAACGGCTTTCGTACCGCGTTCACGACCGCAGCGGATCTCCTCATGTCGCTCGTGAGCGCCAAGCGAGCCGATCGCCTTCGCCAACGACTTACGATCATCGAGCGATACGATTTACTCATCATCGACGAACTCGGCTACATTCCGTTCGAACGCGAAGCAACCGACTTACTCTATCAAGTCATCGCTGCACGCTACGAACGCGGCAGCCTTGTCATCACGACGAATCTTTCGTTTCCCGAATGGGGCCACGTCTTTCCGGACGCGATGGCTGCTACGCCGTCGTCGATCGAATTGTCCATCACGCCGCGGTCTTCGAGCTCGCCGGCCAAAGCCACCGCCTTCGATCGCGAACGCAGGCAACTACGCCGAGGGCAGAAAAGAAGCCGGGGAGGGGTCAAAGCTGAACGGCCGCTCGGGGGTCAAATGGGCGCTTCCGTTCGGCGGCTGTGTCTTCGCCCACCCCGTAGTCAACAAGGTCGATGCGACGGTCTTCTTTCTTGAGGGGCTTGAAGTATCGCGGTCTGATCGTCAGCAATTGACCTCTAAATCGGAGAACACTTGGGATACGGCAAGATTGCCACGCTCGCACAGGTCAAAATAGGCTCTAAGGTGTTCGAGACAGCGGCAAAGCTCCTCAAGGACCAATGTCCAGCCATCGCCGCCGCGAGAGCCTACTACCAGGCTCATCACATAGCCGAGCACATCGCCCTAGACGTCGGTTCCCCCACTCGAATCCGTCCGGGACGGCAAGACCACCGGGGAGCTCAAGCACTCCGACTTTCGAAGAGCCATTGTGTACATCGTTCGCACACAAATCCAAAGGACGCAGGTTTTGCCTAGCGGCATGACCCTCATAACGGCGGAAACTTACGCAGAAGATCTCTTGAAGGGGCGGATGGAGGGGGATTACCGTCCTTACCTTCCGTTCTCAAAAGACCGTGCCGAGAAACTCATCTTGCAGGCGCATGCGTTAACACTCATACTGATAGCCGAAGCAGAACACAGGGACCAGCTCCGTAAGCAGAACGCAGCCCGGGCCAAACAGGGAACTCCACCATGACCACACTGATCGCCCCCCCAAATGCAAGAAACCGAAGAACTCGTTCTCGAGATGCCAGCTCACGTTCGAGCCATGGTCCAGATGCTGGATGACGCCTTCGGCGATGCATGGAGCGAAAACGAGGACCCTCGCTTTCGAGCTGAAGTTGAGACTTTCTGCGTCGATGTCGAAGCACCAGTCGAAGAACATGATGCGTTACTCGAGAAGGCATCAGCCATAGTGGCACGGATGCGTAACGAATTCAAGAAACGCTTCTTGATCTTCGTCGTCGATAATCGGCAACAGCCAGAGGTCCGCACCGCCTAGCCCCTCTTCTTTTACAAGTCTAAGCCGCCCCATCTTTGACGATGAAGCACGAGCGTCAGCAACCCAGTCGACACCATCGAGAGGCACTCGACGAGATCGAACGTGCCGTCGTGGAGCGTTACGGCAAGCGCGACTGCGGAATCGCTCCGTCGCATGTCTCTGCGGAAGCCGGAGCCACGGTAATCGAAGTGCCAGTCGACGAGGACTAGATTCTCGACGCGCTCACGTTTTGCTCGGAACTCAGATTCCGAGTAGCTACGGCTTATGAGGCCGAGTTGTCCTGACGCCACTTGTGCCTGGTGAAGCCGACCGTTGCCGCGGTGGCGTTCACCCGTAACCGACCCGCGAGAGCCCGGCCAATGCCGGGCTCTCGTTCGCTCGCCGAAGCTCAGGCCAGGTCGAACCGATCGAGGTTCATCACCTTGCTCCACGCGGAGACGAAGTCGTGCACGAACTTCTCTTGCGCGCCGTCGCTTGCGTAGATTTCCGAGAGCGCTCGAAGCTGCGAGTTCGAACCGAAGATGAGGTCGACGCGCGTGCCGGTCCACTTGCGCTCGCCCGTCACGCGATCACTTCCTTCATACGTCTCCTCGCCTTCCGTGAGGCGCTTCCACGTCGTGCCCATGTCGAGCAAGTTGACGAAAAAATCGTTCGTGAGCGTGCCGGGACGCTCGGTGAGGATGCCGTGCTTCGAGCCGCCGGTATTGGCATCGAGCACGCGCATCCCGCCGAGCAGCACCGTCATCTCGGATGCGGTCAGGGTGAGGAGCTGCGCGCGATCGACCAGCATCGCTTCGGGAGTGACGCTGTACGCCGCCTTGCGATAATTGCGGAACCCATCGGCCTCGGGTTCGAGCACCGCGAACGACTCGACGTCGGTCTGCTCCTGCGACGAATCCGCACGGCCCGGCGTGAAGGGAACCTGGACGTCGGTGCCCGCGTCCTTCGCCGCTCGTTCGATGGCGGCACAGCCACCGAGGACGATCACGTCCGCGAGCGAGACCATCTTCCCACCCGACTGCGCGCGGTTGAAGTCGCCTTGGATCTTCTCGAGGGCGCCAAGCACGTCGCCCAGCTGGGCCGGGTTATTGGCTTCCCAATCTTTCTGCGGTGCGAGGCGCAGGCGCGCGCCGTTCGCACCGCCGCGCTTGTCGGAACCGCGGAAGCTTGCCGCCGACGCCCACGCCGTCGAAACGAGCCGCGACGTCGACAGTCCCGATGACAGAATCGTGCTCTTGAGCGCCGCGATGTCGTGCTCGTCGATCGACGGGTGCGTCACCGCGGGAACCGGATCTTGCCATAGCAATTCTTCGGCGGGCACCCACGGGCCGAGGTAGCGCGAAACCGGTCCCATGTCGCGGTGGAGCAATTTGAACCACGCCCGGGCGAACGCGTCCTCGAGTTCGGCCGGATTCTCGTAAAAGCGCTTCGAGATCGGACCGTAGTGCGGGTCCACCTTGAGCGCGAGATCGGAGGTGAGCATCATCGGCGCATGCCGGCGCGCGGGATCGTGCGCGTCGGGGACGGTGCCCGCCGCCGATGCATCCTTGGGCGTCCACTGCGACGCGCCGGCCGGGCTCTTCGTCAACTCCCAATCGAACTTGAAGAGATTGTCGAAGTAGTTGTTGTCCCACTTAGCCGGTTCGGTCGTCCATGCACCTTCGAGGCCGCTCGTGATCGTCGCGACGCCGTTGCCGGTGCCGAAGCTGTTTTTCCACCCCAGGCCCTGCTCTTCGATGCTCGCGCCCTCGGGTTCGGGACCGACGTATTGCGCCGCATCCGCCGCGCCGTGGACCTTCCCGAACGTGTGCCCGCCGGCGATCAGCGCGACCGTTTCCACGTCGTTCATCGCCATGCGCGCGAACGTCTCGCGAATGTCGCGCGCCGAGCCGAGCGGATCGGGCTTACCGTTCGGACCTTCCGGATTGACGTAGATCAGGCCCATCTGCACCGCTGCGAGTGGGTGCGCGAGCTCACGATCGCCGGAGTAGCGCTGATCGTCGAGCCACGTTTTTTCCTGACCCCAGTAGATGTGTTCATCGGGTTCGTACACGTCCACGCGACCGCCGGCGAAACCAAAGGTTTTGAAGCCCATCGACTCGAGCGCGCAGTTGCCGGTGAAGACGATGAGGTCGGCCCACGAGATCTTCTCGCCGTATTTTTGTTTGATCGGCCAGAGCAGCCGGCGCGCCTTGTCGAGGTTCGCATTGTCCGGCCAGCTATTGAGCGGCGCGAAGCGCTGCATGCCGGAGCCCGATCCGCCGCGACCGTCGCCCGTGCGGTAGGTGCCGGCGCTGTGCCAGGCCATGCGAATGAAGAACGGACCGTAATGGCCGTAGTCGGCCGGCCACCAGTCCTGCGAGGTCGTCATCAGCGCGAAGACGTCCCGCTTCAGGGCGTCCGCATCGAGCTTTTTGAACTCAGCGGCGTAGCTGAAGGCCGGGCCCATCGGAGTCGAAGCCGCGGCGTTCTGGTGCAGCACCTTCAGGTTCAGTTGCGTCGGCCACCAGTCGCGGTTCGTCAACAGCCCGGCCGGTTCGTGCGTGCCTCTCGGGACGCCGTGCGGGACGGGGCAACCGCCGTTCTGTGTCGGATCGACTTCGATCATGTGCTCTCCAAATCGTGGCGACGCTGGTATCTCAGCGAGCAGATATTTGACACCGTACCACATCCCAAGGGCGGAGTAAAATCGATTTTTTAGAAGGTTCTAACAGGTTTTACCGATGATGATATGCGCATGCCTTCCATCCCCATTTCGTCGCTTTCTCTGCGCGATCTCGAGTACGTGGTCGCGGTCGCTCGGGAGCGCCATTTTGGCCGTGCTTCGGAGTCGTGCGGGATCAGCCAAGCCACGCTGAGCGAGCAAGTGAGCAAGCTCGAGTCGATCTTGGGCGTCAAGCTCTTCGAGCGGACGAAGCGGATGGTCGAGCCGACGGTACGCGGGGCAGCGATCGTGCAGCAAGCCAAGTCGCTCCTCGGCGACGCGCGGCGCCTGCTCGACGATGCGTGCCGCAGTGCCGAGCCCCTCTCCGGCGAACTGCGCCTCGGCGCGATCGCGACGCTCGGGCCTTACTACTTACCATCGGTCATCGGGCTCGGCCGCCGGCAATTCCCTCGGCTCGCGCTTCGGCTGCGCGAAGCGACGACCGACGACTTGCTCGTCGCGCTCCGGCTCGGGGAACTCGACGCGATCCTGGTCGCCCTTCCCGTCCCGATGGACGGTCTCGTCGCAGAGCCCCTCTTCTTCGAGCCATTCCGTTGCGCGTGCCCGAGCGATCACGACCTCGCGCGGCGCGAACAGATCCGCTTGCGCGACCTCAAGCGCGAGCAGCTGCTGTTGATGGGCGACGGCCACTGTCTGCGCGATCAGGCGCTCTCGCTGTGTAAGCAGTCGCCGCTGCCGAATCAGAGCCGTTACGCGAGTTCGCTCGAGATGCTGCGACACATGATTGCGGCGGGCGAGGGTATCTCGCTCATCCCGCTACTCGCCGCGGGGGAGCACACGGCGATGCACGGCATGATCGCCTACCGCGTACTCGAAGACGCGAGCGCCGGACGCACGATCGCTCTGGTGTGGCGCGCGACGGAGACCCGCGCGAAGGATCTGCGCGACATCGCGGCGTTCATGCGAGCGGATGCGCCCGCCGGCGTGCGGCCGCTCGAACCGGAGGAACTCGCGTTGCCGGCCGCGTCGTGAACCGTCGCTTCAGCCCGCGGACGCTTCAAGCGTTCGAGGACGCGTCGGCGTCGATCGTTCTTCGTCAGATCGTCCGCGCGTTCGAAGGCGCAGATATCCGGATGGGCGAGGACCCCGGTGGAGCCGTCGGGGATCGCCGAACGCAGTTCCGCCGCTACGTGGCCGGCGTGGATCAGCACGATCCGCAACAGCTGAATCGACTCGGCGATGCGCTCGGAGCGCTGATCGGGGCGGTGGCTGCGTCCAAGGAAGAGTTCCTCGTAAAGGCCGCTGAGCGTGACGGCTTCTCGTTCGCGGCCGGCGTCTTGCGGCCGGCGGGGACGGCTCCGAGTGCCTTCGCGGTCAGGCGTGCCGAGGATTTGGCGTCGATCGATGACCGTGCGAGGCGGCTGCATCTCCTTGCAAACGAGAGTCCTGAAGACGCCGTCGCCGGAGCGAGGGAACTGGTCGAATCGGTCTGCCGGACGGTGCTACGGCTGATCGGCGAGCCGGCCGGGAGGACCGCCGACCTCGTCGATCTCGCCGAATCGACGCTCGAGTCCATCGAGCTGGTTCCGGCAGATAGTGACCATGACAAGAAGGGGGCAGCCCTCATGCGTGGTTCTCTCCGGCAGCTGAGCGCCGTCGTTGCTGGCCTCGGCAAACGGCGAGACCTCTCTGCTTCGGGTGGCGGGTACGACGGCAAATCGGACGGTCTCTCACCTCGTCATGCGCGACTCGCGGTCGGCGCGGCCGTCGCGTGGGCCGGCTTCCTTGCGGAAACGTACGTGAGCGAGCGGGATCGCCCTTGAGGTAACGGAGGCGGAGCACCTCCGAAGGTACCGGTGGCTTGCGCCGTACCGAAACTCGTCATCGCGAGGCGCGTGCTGGTCACAGATCGATGCTGAACGCAGATTACCCCACGGGACAAAGCCGTCGCCGCCTAGTCGTCGGCGTCAAGAGAGGTCGGGCTTTACCTTTGCGATGGAACTCACGGGGCACGGCTCGAGCGATCTCGCTGTTTCTGTTCGCGCTGCTGACTGCATGCGCGAACGAAGGCCGTCGTGATGTCGCTGCCGTTTCCATCTTCGGCAAGGCTTGCCCGGAGTGTTCGGAGAGCGTTCGCATAGACCGCGCCGGCAGATTCGAAGAGCTCGAACCTCATGGACTCGCGGCTTTTGACCGACGAGCTGCCGATATCGCAATCAGAACGCTCCCGCTCGACGAACTGCGCCGTGCCGACCGCATCGGACCGCTGAGAAACCCAGCGCCCGTCGTGATCGTCGCGGTCACGTACCGCGACGGGCGGGAAGAGCGGGCACCGGTTCCCGTCGGCGAGACTGCATCGGATGGTATCGAGCAACTGCAACGGTGGACGCAATTCGAATCAATCGAATCAAGCAATATCGTGTCGAGAGATCGACGGCGGTCGCTCAGCGACTCCTTCCGGCGAGGCGACTTGCATGCGGTAGCCTTGGAGTCTCTGGGTTGCTATGGGTCGTGTCCGCGCTACGTCGCATCGTTCGCGGCAAACGGAATCGCAACGATCCACCGGCTTGGGCGCCGTTGTGCGATAACTGCGAGAGCGATCGTCCCGTTCCACGAGGTGCTCGAAGCCGCATCGATGGCCGGCGCTGAGAGGCTTCGGCCTTACTATGCCATTCGGGCCGAGGACACGTTCGGCGCCCGGATCACCTTCGTGACGCTGACGAACGTGTTCGTTTCATACGCTCCGGACCGGACTTCCTGGGGCCCGGAATTCTTGGCGACCGAGAGCCGGCTCGACCAAATCGTGCGAGACGTGCACTGGGCACCCGCTCTGAATCTGCGCCGCTGCGTCGAGTAACTACATTTTGTGGCCCTGCCGCGTTTGTGGTTGCGGCGAACGGGCGGTAGCGGCGAAGTCCGACCGAATCATCGGCTTACGGACGAACCGCCCGTCTCAAAGATCGGCTGGGCAGCGAGATCATCGTGCTTAGAATGAGGGCTCGCTCCTCGCCCGAACAGCAAGGGGAAGGCGCTCGCACGTATCGTATCGCTGCAGTCTCGCCAGGTCGCCGACTCTCCCGGTCCGAGGTGCTTCGCGCCGATTCGGCTATCCAGGAACCCAAGGACACCATTGTATGTTTGCCATAGACTTCGCTCGCGAGACAACATCAGTCCGACATCAGCATGCGGCGCTATTGGCGTACGTGCCGATGGCATCCTCAAAGACGCCCGGCGCGCGCGAGCATTGCTCGATCTCGATGGAGAGCAGCCATCAGGGGGATGTGGCGCTCCAAACGTGCTACGACAACGCTCCGCATCCGAAGCATAGATGGGCCGCCTCGGGAATCGGCTGCGGAGCGAGCTCATGAGCTGGCGATGGGCGCGTGCGATGCCGCGGCGGCGGCGACCGCTCCATCCGAACCGCCGCGGCCAGCGGACGCGGCGCCGCTCCGCTATCCGGCAAACGAGAGTCAGGATGCGGCGACGTTCGTTTCGCCGGCGAGCGTCTTCGCAAAGCTGAGCACGTCGGAGACGACCGAACCGCTGCACCTCGAGAGCTGCACCTTGGAACGCTGGTTCCAGACGACGGCCGCGCAATCGGGGAGAATCTTCATCATCGATCCCCGGCGGATGGTCTATCAGATTCAAACGACCTTCGCACATTACGCCGGCCGTGGCGGCGAATGGGCGCCGGGCTTCCACATCTTCGTCGTCGATGCCGCGACTGGCGACGCGATCACGACCATTACCGGCGGCCATCACATCGGGACGGGCCTGCCGCGCGGCGAGACGCCGCGCTCATCACGAGTCACCAAAGAATAGCTAGTGCTCCTGCCGGACCAGCGGCGTGTTGGCCCGTAAGGTCGCGACTTCGGCTCGCAGGCCGTCCAGATCGCGGCGCAAGCGATCGATCTCCGGCGGCATCTGCCGGGCGCGGTCGATCTCGCCGACGGCATCGGCTGCCGCGCGTTGCAAGAAGCCTTCGCCCGCGTCGCCGGCGATGCGCGTCAACACCGCACGCGCGGCCGGGTCGGCGAGTTCGCCCGCCGCACGAATCGCCACGCGCCGGAGATGATGCAGCGGGTCGTCGAGCGCGCGCACGACTGCGTCGACGAGCGCGGCGTGACGGCGATCGAGTGTCGCGTGGAGCCGCGGAATCGAAGCGATCGCCGCTTCGCGCAAACTCGGCGGCCGATCGTTTGCGAGGCAGGCGAGGAAGGGTGCGACGGCGCGTTCGTCGCCGAGTTCGGCGAGACCGCGGAGCGTGCCGGCGGCAATCGTATCCTGCCATGACGGCGTGTCGAGGTGCGAGAGCAAGGTGGAGAAGGCGCCGGACGCGCGCATCGCGCCCAGGCTTGCCAGCGCATCCGCGACGACGAAATACGACGCATCGCAGCAGAGCGCGCCGAGCGCCGCCGACGTCGCGGCCGTCGGAGGGAACGCTCCGAGCGCCGCCGCTACGGCACGCCGCACCTTCGGATGCGGATGCGCCGCGGCGGCGACCAGCGTGTCGCGCGCGGCCGTAGCGTGCGTCTCGCCGAGGGCTCGCGCGATCTCGACGGAGACGCCCCAGAACGGATCGGCCGTCAGGCTCGATGAGAGCGCATCAGAGGCGCGGCGCGAGCCATCTCTAGCGAGCGCGCGGGCCGCGCGGATGCGCGCGACCACGTCGGGCTCGCCGCGCAAAATCGCCACGTGCGTGTCGGTGCCGAGTGCGTACGTCGCATCGGCGAGGACGTACGCACCCGGATCGACGCGCACGAACGCAGGCTCGCGCTCGACCGGAATCGTCACGGTCCGCTCCGCGCGATCGACGCGCACGCGCACGCGCCGTTCACCCGGAAGCGGCCCGTCGCCGGCGTCGCGTGCGAGCGTCGGCGGAGCGTCCATGACGACGCCGACGACGACATCGAACGCAAAGGCCGGATGCGCTTCGTCGATCGTCTGCGTCTGCGCGACCGTCGCGACCGCCACGCGTTCGCGATCGTCATAGTGGTAGGAACACGTCAAAACGGGGTGGCCGGCCGCGAGCACCCAGCGGTCGAAGAGTTCGCGCAGGTTCCGGCCGGTCGCGGCTTCGATCGCGCGCACGAGATCGATCGTCTCGACCGAGCGGCCGGCGTTGTCGCGCACGTAGCGCGCGATCGCCGCGCGGAACGGCGCGTGGCCGAGCGTGCCGCGCACGAGGTGCAGCACCGCGCCGCCCTTCTTGTACAGATGGCGATCGAACAGCTCCGAGGGTTCGACGTAGACGTTCGTCACGATCGCGCGCCGATATTTGTCAGCCTCTTCTTTGAGGTACGTCGTCACGGCCTCGAAGACGTAGTAGACGTACTCGTCCCACCCGAAGGCCGCTTCCCACCAGACGCACTCGCAGTACGTCGCGAAGCCTTCGTTGAGCCACGCGTGCGACCAATCGCGCGTCGTCAAGAGGTCGCCGAACCACTGATGCGCGAGTTCGTGCGAGACGAGCCCGTCGCTCGAAAAGTCGAGATGCGCCCGTTCGTCGTGCAGCGTGAGATCCGTCTGCGTCGTCGCGGTCGTGTTCTCCATGCCGCCCATCGTGAAATCGGCGACCGCGATCTGGCCATAGCGCGCGAACGGATACGGCATGCCGGTGAAGTCGGAGAGCACGCGCAGCATCTCCGGGGTCGCACCGAAACTCCGCTCGCCTTCGTCTTTGCGACCCTTTGCCACGTAGTACGAGACCGGCACGGTCGCTCCGGGCTGATCGATCTCTTCGAACTCGCCGACGACGAGCGTGAGCAAGTACGCCGCATGCGGAATCGTTTGGTCGTAGACGAAGACGGTCGCTTCGCCGTCGTCGCGGCGTTCCAGCAGCGCGCCGTTGCCGAGCGCGAAGAGCGGCTTCGGCGCGACGATCGTCGTCGTCGTGCTCGCTTTCACGTCTGGTGAATCTTGACACGGCACCCAGTAGCGCGCGTCCGAGGGCTGGCACTGCGTCCATAACTGCCGGGGTTTGTGCGGCGTGCCCGCGTCCGGTTCGGGAAAGAAGACGCCGCGTCGCGGTACGACGACGGCGTACGCGACCGCAAACGTCGCGCGCTCGCCGGCGCCCAGTTTGCCTGCGAAGGTGATGTGGAGCGAACGCGCGCGCGACGTGAAGCCGAGCGGCCGATCGTCCATGCGGACCGAGTGGATCGCGAGGTCGACGGCATCGAGGACGATCGATCCGACGCCATCCTCGATCGCCTCGACCGTAAGTGTCGCGACTGCGTCGATGCGCTTCGCCGGCAGATCCGGGCGAAGATGGAGCGCGATATGCCGGATGCGGACCGGCCGGTCCGGTCCGTAGTTCGCGGGCGCTCCGGGCCGTGGAAACGGGCGCTCGTCGCGAGTCATCGATGGCTCCATCACCACGGTTTTAGGCTTCCCGCGCGTCGACCCATGCTCGCACGAGATGGCGCCGGTCTCGCACGCTTCCTCGGAGGGTACGGTCGAGGGCACCGCCACGCTCCCCGGAGCAATCGCTCCCGCCAAAGCAGAGGAGACGTTCATGCAATTCGTTCGCACGGGCCAGGGTCGTCCGATCGTGCTCGTTCACGGTCTCGGTGGAAGCGCGCGTTCGTGGGATCCGATCCTCGATCGTCTCGCGGCCGAGCGGGACGTCTATGCGCTCGATCTGCCAGGCTTCGGCACGACGCCTGCTCTCCCGGGACCGCCGACGATGGACGCCATGACGGACGCCGTCGCGACCTTCCTCAACGAACACGGCTTGAGCGATGCGGACGCCGTCGGCAGCTCGATGGGTGCGCGGCTCGTCTTGGAACTCGCGCGGCGCGGCGCGTGCGGCAGTGTCGTCGCGCTCGACCCTGGTGGTTTTTGGCAAGGGGCGGAGACGGCGCTTTTCAAGTTCTCGATCAGTCTCTCCCTCCGGCTCGTCAATGCGGTGCAGCCGCTTCTGCCGTTCTTGCTTCGCACGCGGGTCGGCCGCACGCTCCTCCTCGCGCAGTTCTCCGCGCGGCCGTGGGCTTTGCCCTCGCAGTTGTTGATCGAGGAACTGCAGAACTACCCGAACTCGCCGTCCTTCGAACCGATGATCGGGGAACTCGCGCGCGGGCCGATGCAGCCCGGGGCGACGCCGGAATCCGACGCGCGTCGCGTCACGATCGGCTGGGGACGCTACGACCGCGTGACATTTCCTAGTCAGGCGGCCCGTGCGCAGACCGCCTTTCCGAAGGCGACGCTGCACTGGTTCGAGCACAGCGGCCACTTCCCGATGTGGGACTCGCCGGGCGAGACGGCCGATCTCATCCTCGCGTCGACGCGCCGCACCTGAGAGGCCGGAGCTCCGATGGCTGCGCCTCCGACCTCGCCGCTCTTCGCTGCGATCGCCGCTCGCGACGCGGACACGGTGCGGCGGCTCCTGGCGAGCGGCGTCAGTCCGCGGCTCGGCGATGGGCGCGAGGCCCCGCTCCACCTCGCGGCGCGACGAGGCTGGCTCGCCGTCGTCGAGGCGCTGCTCGCCGGCGGTGCGCTCGAATGGCAGCCCGATGCCGAAGGCGCATTCCGCTCGACGTCGCGCGACGCAGTCGCTCGCGCGAACGTCGTCGACGTCGCACGCGCGATGATCGCGCGCGGCATCGAGCCGGCCGATCTCACGTACGCGCTCGAACTCACGATGACGAGCGCCTCCGTGCGCGAGCACGGCCTGCAGCGACCGCTGATGCGCGCGCTGCTGAGGCCGGAGCGGTCCTCGGCGCGGGGCCGATCGAGATGGCGGCCGCGCACGGCGAACACGATGCGCTGCAGGCGGCGCTCGAGGCGGGTCATCCGCTCGATGCGTCGATTGCGGCGGCCCTCGGCGACGGCGCGGCGCTCGAACCGCTGCTCGCCTCCGCGAGCCCGGCGCAGATCCAGAACGCCTTCGGACTCGCCGTCATCAACGCGCATCTCGCCTGCGCGACGATCGCGCTCGACGCGGGAGCCGACGTGAACGCGTTCTTGCCGGTCCACGCCCACAGCACGGCGCTCCACCATGCCGCGGGCACGGACGACGTCGCGACGATCGCGCTGCTGCTCGCGCGCGGCGCGCGGACGGACCTCCGCGACACGCTTTGGAATGCGACGCCGCTGGCGTGGGCGATCGACGGCAACCGTGCGGCGGCGACGGCAGCGCTCGAGCGGCTCGAGCCGCCCGTCGCGCCAGGAGCGCCCGAACGCCCCGCCGACTGACACCGCATGAAGCGTGTGATCGTCCTCTCAGCGCTCGTTGCGGCGTCCGCACCGTCCCTCGCCGCCGCCCATCCGTCGATCCCGAGCGTCTTTGCGAAACTCGGTCGCGTGCATACGATCGGCGCGGTCGCGATCTCGCCTGACGGCACGATGCTTGCCTGGAGCGAGGCCATCGAGGCGAAACGTGGCAAGAAGACCGTCTCGAGCGACGCGATCTACGTCGCCCCGTCGGGTGATGCGTCGGCGGCGAAACGCATCGCCGGCTGCATGGGCGGCCGCTGCGACGACGCCGACTTCGCGTGGTCGCCGAACTCGAAGCGGCTCGCCTTCCTCAGAACCACCGCGGGCCAAGCCGAGCTCATCGTCGCGACGCCCGCGAGCGGAGCCGTGCGGCAAGTCACGTCGCATTCGCAGGGTCCGCTCACGACGCCGCGGTGGTCGCCGGACGGCAGGCAGATCGCCGTGCTCTACACGAAGGGCGCGCCGAAAGCCCCGGGGCCGCTGAATCCGCTCGCTCGCGACGCGGGCGTGCTCGGCTCCGTCGTGCACGAACAGCGCATCGCGGTCACCTCGCCCGGCGGCGCGCCGCTGCGCCTCGTCTCGCCGGCGGACCTCTACGTGTACGAATACGACTGGTCGCCGCACGGTACGACGTTCGCGGCGAGTGCGGCGCATGGCTCGGGTGATGATAATTGGTGGGTAGCAAATCTCTATACGATCGCGGTCGGGAGCGGCCGCACGAAGCTCATTCACCATCCGGCGCTGCAGATGGCGTCGCCGCGCTGGTCGGGCGACGGCAAGCGCATCGCTTACATCGGCGGCCTGATGAGCGACGAGAGCATCACGGGCGGCGACTGCTACGTCGTCCCCGCGGGCGGCGGCGCGGCGGTCGACGTCACGCCGAACGCCAAGGCTTCGGTGACGACGATCGCGTGGAACGGCTCCACGAGCCGTCTGCTCCTGACGTATCTGCAAGGCGGCCGGATGGGCGTCGCGATGGTCGACGCCGATACGAAAGTTGCGAGGTCCCGCTGGAGCGCGCAGGAGATGATTTTCGGGATAGCCTCGGCGGCTTCGTCTCCGGCGATACGGGCCTCTCCGTCTCGGCGGACGGCACGCGCTCGGCGATCGTGCGGCAGTCGTTCACGAAGCCCCCCGAGATCGGGGTCGGCCCGATCGGGGCGTGGCGACCCTTCACCGCGCGCAACGCCGCGACGCCGCACGTCCTCGCGCGCGCGCGCAGCCTCACGTGGACGAGCGACGGCTTCACGCCGCAGGGCTGGCTGCTGTACCCGGACGGCTACTCCGCTGACAAGAAATACCCGATGGTCGTCGTGATCCACGGCGGACCGTCGTACGCTCACGAAGCGGCGTTTCCGAACGGCCCCGACGCCGTCGCCGCCATGCTCTCGAGTCAAGGCTACTTCGTCTTCGAACCGAACCCGCGCGGCAGTTATGGGCAAGGCGAAGCCTTCACGCGCGCGAACGTCCGCGACTTCGGCTACGGCGATCTGCGCGACATCCTCACCGGCATCGACGCCGCCGAGCGCGCCGCACCGATCGACGATGCGCGCGTGGGCATCTACGGCCACAGCTACGGCGGCTACATGTCGATGTGGGCCGTCACGCAGACGCATCGCTTCCACGCCGCGGTCTCGGGCGCGGGACTCTCGGACTGGCTGAGCTACTACGGCACGAACAACATCTCGACGTGGATGCTGCCGTTCTTCGGCACCTCCGTCTACGACGATCCGGCCGTCTACGCGAAATCATCACCGATCGCGTTCATCACGCACGAAACGACGCCGATGCTCGTGCTCTCGGGCGACCGCGACGCCGAGGTGCCGATCACGCAGAGCTACGAGTACTGGAACGCGTTGAAGTGGCGCCACGTGCCGACGGAGTTCGTCGTCTATCCCGACGAAGGTCACGCGTTCACGAAGATTCCCGATCAGATCGACGTCGCGCGGCGTCTCGTCGGCTGGTTCGACCGGTGGTTGCGCGAAAAGTAGAAGAAGGCGCCGGCGATCAGCGCCTGGATCGCCCACTGGACGCCGGCGGCGCCGAGCGGAATCGTCCCGATCCGGACTTCGTTCAGTGCATTCGCCATACCGATCAGCTGGCTTGCGATCGGCACCCAGACGAAGACCCGGTAGCGCGCCACATCCGTTGCGGCGAGTAGACTCACGAGACCGATGATCGCGAGGGCGATGCCCTGCTGCTGCGTCACGTACGGGTCTTGCAGCGGCCAGCCGAGCAGCCGCGCACCGAGCTGCACGAAGACGGTCGACGCGAAGAACCAGAAGAGCTCGAGCGCACCGAACGCGCGCAGGAGGCGCACGAGGCCACGGTCGCGCGGGTCGGCCGGCGACCGCTCGACGGGACGGGCCGGCCGTTTGCGCGCGACGAGCAACGCGGCCGTCACGACGAGTTCGAGCGCGACGAGCCCGGCAAAGGACGCAGGACCAAGGCTGCCGGTGAGCCGGTCGATCGCCGCGACGACGATCTCGAGCGCCCGCTGGACGAGGCAGATCGTGACGATGCCGGGATAGCGCCGGACGTTCGCCGCACCGAGCGCGTAGGCGAGCGCCACCGACGCGAGATAGAGCGGGTACTGGCGGGCCATCACGGGGTCGAGGACGCTGCGGCCGAGCATGCCCGTCGCGAGATCCGGCCGGAAGTAGGAGAGCAGGCTCCAGACGAGTTCGCCCGCGGCGACCGTCAGAAGGACCGCCCGGATCGCACCGAGTCGCATCGTCATCCTTACGGGTTCGTGACCCACGTCGCGGCGCGGGCGTCGCCCCCATCCTACCATCGAACGATCATGGCGCGCACGGCACCCGCGAGCGACGGCCTCTCGCCCGAGCGGCGGCGACGGATCTTGCAGATCCTCTTCGTCTTCGTGAATCTCGCGCTCGTCGAGGCGCATCTGCCGGGGCCGCTGTGGCTCGCGATCGGTGGCCTCTTCTGGGTCGCCTTGATCGCGATCACGCTCGCGGGCTCGCCGCTCGTCTGCGGCGTGATGTGCTGGATCGGCGCGATCCAAGATATCTTCGAGCCGTTCGCGAGGCCCCGCATCCGGCTCGACGCGCGCTTCGGGCGGGCCCTGACGTTCGCCGTCGTCGTGCTCTGGATGCCGATCGGCTGGCTCCTCCTGCCGGCCGTCGCGTCGCACGATCGCGTGCCGATCGACCTCAGCCCCGTCTGGCAGCGCCATCTCTTTCAGATCGCCCTCGGCGCGGGCGTCGCGCTCAGCGTCGTCTTCCTCGGGAAACGGGGCATCTGCCGCTACCTCTGTCCGTTCACCTCGATCGTCGCGACGCTGCGGCGCGCCCTGCCGCAGCGTCGCGCGAGGTCGGTGACGCCCGTTGCCGGAACCCACGCCTGCGCCGGTTGTCGCGGCTGCGCCGCGCGCGACGGCGCGACACCGGTCAACCCATACGAAGGAGTGACGACTTCATGAAAACGACGCGACCGCTGCAAGGTCTGCTCATCCTCTGGGCGCTGTGGGAGTTCCTGAACGCCTCGCTGTCGACGTTCGCGGGACAACTCGGGGCGTCGTTCGTCGGCTGGATGCCGAAGGGCGGCTGGACGGGCGACCTCTACGCGATGAGTCAGCAATATGGCATGGTCTTGTTCCTGCTCGGTGCCGTCTATCTGCTGACCGCGACGGATCTGCGCCGGTACCGGGCCTTCGTGTGGATTCCGATCGCGGAGCAAGGCATCGGCATCGCGTACGCGCTCTACGGTCTTGCCGGCAGCCACACGATGACGACACAGCAATTTCTCACCCAGGCAGCCGTGAACGTCGTCGTTGCGGCGCTGTTCTATCTCCTGCGTCCGGCCGCGTCGGCGGGCGTCGAGGTCAGCGGCGCGCGCCTCTAGGCTCGGGCCATCCTCACGTCGCTCGGCTGGTACGTCCGGTGGATCGCAGCGTCGCTCGCGGGCGTCGTCTTCGTGCGCGGCAACGCCGGGGCGGAGATTTCGCGCGGCTGGCGTCTCGCGCTCGCCTGCGCGACCGCACTCGTCGTGCTGGCCGACCTCGGCGTTGCGGCGGCGGCGGTGCGCCACGTCGGCCAGTGGGATTTTGTCTGCTTCTGGCTCTACGGCCATGCCGTGGCGGCGCACGCGAACGTCTATGCGCCGCAGACGTTCGCGCAACTCGCGCTGCCCGTGCCGGTCGACATGGCGTTCCGCCGTGAGATCCTCGGCGTCGGCTTTCCCTATCCGCCGCCGTCGATCGTGCTCTTCGCGCCACTCGGGGCGCTTGCGAACCTGCGGCTCGCCTCGCTGCTCTGGATGACGCTCCAACTCGGGGCGCTCGGCGGCGCGATCGCGCTCCTCGCCCGCGGAGCGGGCGCTGCGCGGGGGCTCGCGATCGCGGCCTTCGCGCTCGCGCTGCCGTCGACGGCGATCGGGCTCGGTCTGCAGCAGACGACGCCCCTGGCGCTGCTCGCCGTCGTCGTTGCCGGCGGAGGTGCGCCGCGCGGCGGCATCGCCCGCGGCGTCGCCGCAGGGCTCGCCGTCATCGTCAAGCCGGTGCTCGTCGTCGTCCCGCTCTGGCTCGCGCTCCGCCGTCGCGGAAGCGCTTTCCTCGCAGCGCTCGTCACGCTCGCTCTCGCGACGGCCACCGCTCTTCCGCTGATCGGCCCGGGCGGCTTGGCGTCGTACCGCGCCGAGAATCCGGCCGCGCGCCTACCGGCCGGCGTCTTCAGCGAAAGCGGAGCGGCATCGCTCTACGCGGCGCTCCTGCGCGCGCGGGGTGACGTCGGGAGCTTCGCCGGCCCGCTGCACGACGCGACGTTCGTGACGCTCGCGGCCGTCGCGACGCTCGTGACGCTCGGCCTCACGCTGCGCGCGCAGGCGGCGGGCGGCGACCTGACGCTCGGCCTCTGGATCGCGCTCGGGCTCGCGCTCTATCCCGGCACGGGCGCGGCGTATGCGCTCCTGCTCGTGCCGAGCGCGGTCGCGCTCGCGCGCCGGCTGCCGGCCGCTCGCGGGGCCCTCGCGGCCGCGATCGCATTCGCGCTCGTGACGCTGACCGCGGCGGAGGGCCCCGGGAGCTTCGCCGCGATCGCCGTCCTCTGGCTGACCCTTGCTACGACGCTCGGCCTGCGGCTGCGGCCCGCCCGTCGTCCGGTGCCGGCGGTCTAAGCCGGCCGGCGCGCCGCTTCGATCAGGTCGCGCACCGTCGTCGCCTCCGGGATGCGCTCGAAGCGGTCGAGCCCGGAGCGCAGCCACGGATTGCGCTGCAGCGAGCGGCCGCCCGCCACGGGGAACCGGATCGTCCCGGCGCCGCCCGCCGCCGGCTCGAAGATCAGATCGTCGAGGGCGCTGCCGGTGTAGCGTCGCACGGTCGGCCGCGCGTCGACGCGGACGACATATGCGGCACGGTCGGTAACGGCATACGACGTGCGCGCGCGGAGGTACGCCTCGAGCACGAAGCGTCCGGCGATCAGATACGCCGGTCGATGAGATGACGCCCAACGTCTTGACGATCGAAGTCGACCCCGTTCAGAAAATGACTCAGGATTTCAGCGTCAAGATTCCGGGTCCGACGATGCATCTCGGCCGCGTGACGACGCCGTTCAAGTATGCCGATTCTTCGAAGCACCGCCGAACGTCGGCTACGAGACGCTCATCTACGATTGCATGATCGGCGATGCGACGCTCTTCCAGCGCGCCGACAACATTGAAGCCGGCTGGGGTCCGGTCGACGACGTGCTGCAAGCATGGAGCGCCGGCGGCGAGCCGGAGCCATACGCGGCCGGCAGCGCCGGTCCCAAAGGCGCGGACGACTTGCTCGCGCGCGACGGCCGCAGTTGGCTCCCGCTCGTGGTATAGCGAGGGCGCGGCGGCGACCGCACACATCATTCGAGTGTTCGAGACGGAGTTCGACGCGATCGATCTGCCGACGCACGAGCTCTATCCGGCGCACCGGCAATGTCCGGGAAATCAGGAAAACGTCAATCGCCACTAAGGCTTCAAGCGCCAGCGAGTGCTTCCGGCGAGAACGTGACTTTTCTCGATGACCGTGGTATGGCTAGCACTACGATGTTCTAAGGCTAAACGCCATTACGGAATCGTGATGGGGGATGTAATGCGATTAACGGTTGCTTTAGGCGCGCTTTCTGTCGCTGGCATCCTTTCAAGCGGGTTGCTGTTCATCGACCCGTCCGCGGCCAAGCCGCTGGCAATCTTGCCAGATTGCCCATCAACAGCCCTGTCGAGCGAACGGATTACAAATGTTCGCAAACGCGACCAGACGGCATCGGGTTTTGGCGGCGTAGGAGGGCCAGGGGTCATAATCTCGCGACAGTCCCCTACGTGGCATGAGATACCGGGAGCCGTCGAAACGGCTGCGCCGTTTGTTCCCGGTTCCGCGACGGGGCCTTTTGATGGGGCCCCGATCTCCCAAGCGCCGAACGGTGTCGCGACGAGGTTCCCCGAGGCACCGCCACCGCGAAGACCGCCTGGAAATGGAACGATCTTTCCCCTTTTGCCTAACGCCGTACAAGCGCAACCTGGCCCAAGCATACAAGCAGGCTCCTCGAACGTTTCATCCTGTCGGCAATCTCACCGTATTCAGCCGCAAATCATACGCACCAGACCAACGGGGCAATTTATACCGTACTAAGAGACGACGGCCACTACGAGACGTACCAGCGACCGACACAAGAACGGCTTGGAAAAGTCGACTTTCACCGCTTGCACGAGAGGCGCAGTCTCTTGCCAATAATCGTTTCTCCGAACTTTGGTGGTCGACCAATAACCTCCGGCACGGCTCGGGAACTTACCTCACTATCCGAGGGGAACGGCGAATGGTCAGTGTTTTCGTACCAAGCGATTCTCCGACTCAGCCGAATATAGCAAATTTTTATTGGGTCTATCGAGGGCGCGGTCGCAGAGAATCAGATACGACAAAACCTTCAACGAGACACATCTTTGAGGTTGTTGCAAGGCCTTAGTCAGCTGCGATTGGCGCTTGGTGGATTTTGCGTGGAACTCTGCAGGCATGTCAGCTTCGCGTCGGACAACAAGGCCGCTGCACTTTATTCTATCAGTACCGGAGTCGTTCACCGCGAAGAATGTGTTGCTTGGCGCTCTGCGGTCGCGATTCTGCGCAAAGCGTAACCGTACCATTGGCGTGAAGTGTATGCGGCTTCCGGCGATGATCTGCCAGACCTAAAAATAATAATGCGGTTCAGGTCCTCAAGGTACACCGTCGACGCTGAAGATGCCGCAGACGGGCCGCAGAGTTTAAGAAAGCGGCCCTAGCGGGGCGTCGACGCGCCACACGCCGGTCTCCCAGGCGAACGCAAAGCCGCCCCACAAGCAGCGAGAACGGCACGAGCAGCAGATCCTCCGGCCGAAAGCGGACGCCGCGGGGCGCGGAGCCCGACCAGACGATGCGCGCGCCGCGCGAGACGAACGTGGTCGCGGGGACGGCGGCGGGCGGGGCGTAGGATTCATCGAAAAGGCCTTCGGAGAGACGTGAAGCAACAGGGGGGGCCGCGTGGCGGCGAACGGAAGCCGCGTGCCGCTACCCCGCGAGTCGTCGCAAAGTGACGCGGACGGAGGCTCGCCGTGCGCGTCGTCTGTGTGAGCGACACGCACCTGTGCCACGACGAGGTCATCGTGCCGGAAGGCGATCTGCTGATCCACGCCGGCGATCTAACCGGACGCGGCACGGAGCGCGAGATCGCGGCCGGCATGGCATGGCTCGACCGTCAGGCACACGCGCGCGTCGTCTTCGTGCCGGGCAATCACGATTTCGGCTTCGAGCGCCGGCCCGAGCTCGCGCGGGAGCTCGCGCTCGCCTACCCGCACGTCGAGGTCGCGATCGATCGCGCGATCGACGTCGGCGGAGTGCGGCTCTACGGGTCGCCGTTCCAGCCCTGGTTCCACGACTGGGCCTTCAACTTTCCGCCGGGAGCCGAGGGTGCGCGTGTCGCGGAGGCGACGTGGCGGCAAATTCCGCTCGAGACCGCGATCCTCGTCACGCACGGACCCGTCCACGGCATTCTCGACCTCACGGCCCGTGGCGAGCACGCCGGCTGCGCGGCGCTGCGCGACCGCATCGCCGGCCTCCGGGCGCTGCGGCTCCATGTCGCGGGTCATATCCACGAAGCGTACGGCACCGAGCGCCACGGCGACGTCCTGTACGTGAACGCGGCGATCTGCGACCTCTCGTATCACGCGACGCACGCGCCGGTCGTCGTCGACCTCGACGGAGCGGGGGGCGACCTCGTCGCACGGATCGGTTGAGGCGCCCGACCGCGCTCGGTCGGCGGGAGCCGGCCCCGGACCGCGCGTATCACGACGCCGTACGCTTCTTCGGAGAGGATGGCCCGGTGTTCCGCTTCACCGTCTCGCTCACGATCGTCGCCATCGGCGCGTGTCTCGGCCTCGCATCGACGGCGGCCGCAGCGCGGGCCGCCTGCCCGACGACAAACGCGCAGTACGCGACCAGCTTCGAGCGCCAGGACGACTCCTGGGAGAACAACGGCCACGACAAGATGGGCGGGGGCATGATGGTAATGGCGCCGTCGACCGACCGCACCGACACGTACCTCTACAATGGTGACACGTTCAAGTCAGGCACGATCTGCGCGGACATCCGCATGACGACGACGAGGGGCAAGGAGCCGCGCTCCGGCATCGCGTTCTGGAAGACCGATGACAAGAACTACTATTTCTTCATCTTCGATCCCGTGACGCACCGGAGCTCCGTCTGGCGGAAGAAGGACGACAAGCTCCTGATCGTCGTGGACTGGCGCGCCCTGTCCGGCGTCGGGCGCGACATCCACGCACTCTATGAATTCACGGTGCGCGTGGACGGCACGCATGCCGTGGCGGCCGTGAACGGACACAACGCCGGCTCCTTCGACGGCCGCCAGATCGACGGTCCGTGCAACGCCGGGCTGCGCGCCGAGGCCGCCGACAACGCGCCGTCGCGCTACGAGGTCACGAGCTTCACGGTCCTGCCCTGACGGTGCGGCCGCCCCGCGCGGCGCGGCCGTTCTCGGTCGGCGTGAACTACTGGCCGCGCCGGTCGGGCGCCGCGATGTGGCGCCGGTTCGATGCGGGCGAGATCGCTGAGGACTTCGCGCGGATCGCGGCGCTCGGGTTCGACACGGTCCGCGTCTTCGTGCGGTGGGACGACTTCCAGCCGGCGCCGGACGGCGCCGATCCCACGATGCTCGACCGTCTCGCGCGCCTCGTCGCGCTCGCGAGCGACCGCGGCCTCGCGACGATGCCGGTGCTCTTCAGCGGGCATCTGAACGGAATCAACTATCTGCCCGCGTGGGCGATCGACGAACGCGTCCCGGCCGGACGCTTTCGCACGATTGTGGGTGACCGGCTCTCACCGTTCGGTGCGGGCGATCTCTACCGCGGACCGTTGCTGGAGGCCGCGCTCGTCTTCGCGCGCGCCGCCGGCGAGCGACTGCGGGACGCCGGTACAGGTTCGGGCGCGCGCCCCGCGCTCGTCGCGTGGGATCTCGGCAACGCCTTCGACCGCGTCCGCGAGCTCTCGCACGTGAAGCGGTCGACGGGCGAGCATTCGAGCGAACCCGCGGACGAACGTGTCGTCGCCGACTGGGCGCGCCGCCTCACCCGCGCGCTCCACGCGGCTTCGGGGCGACCGTCGACGGCCGGTACGTTCTTCGAGGATCTCACGCGCGACCGGGCCGTCCGGTTCGGCACGCTCTGCGCGCCGTTTACGTTCGCCTCGATGCAGGGCGATACCGTGAACCTGCCGTTCGCGCGCGGCCGCCTCGATCCCGAAGCGGTACCGTTTCTTGCCATGTTGACCGCCGGGTTCTCGCACCTGCCCGTGATGGTGACGGGCTTCGGCAACCCGACGTGTCCCGGTGACAAGTTCTCGGCGTTCGAGCGTTTCGCGCTGCCCGAGGAGCCGCCGAACGTGACGATCTCGCCCGTCGACACGGCCTTCGCGACGTACCCCTGTCTCACGGAACACGAACTCGCCCGGTATGCGACGGAGGTCCTGAAACGGCTGCACGCCGACGGACGGCTCGGCGCCTTCTGGTGGTGCTGGTCCGACGCCGCCGAGGAGCGGCACGCCGAACCGCCGCTGGATCGCGAGCCGCATCTCGCGACGTACGGCCTCGTGCGTGCGGATGGCAGCGAGAAGCCGGTCGCCGCGGCCCTGTCGGCCTTCGCGCGCGAACGCCGCGAAGTGACCGAACCGCGCGATATGACGGCGATCGCGAGTGCCTACTACTTCCGGACGCTTCCGACGAGTACGAAGACCCTCTACGACGCGTTTCTGCGCTTCGTTGCGGAACGACGGACGATCGTCGCTCCGCGTCGAACGGAGTCCCCGTGATGACGACCGATCGTTGCGTCGCGGGCGGGTTCCGCGGCGCCGTCTGCTCTCTTCCGGCCACGGCGTAGACGCGTGGAAGACGTCGATCCCGAGGACGAGGAGCGCGCGGAGGCCGCGCACGAAGCCGCCGAGCACGAAGAGCGCACGCGTCGCAAGCACGCGGCCCGGCGTCTCAACTGGAAGATGATCGGGCGCGAGACGGTCGAGATTCCGGTCGTGCGCACGTTCCGCTTCGACCTGCGCACCGTGCTCGTGCGCGGACGCGTCGCGATCCCCGTGCCGGAGGAGTGGACGGCGGCCGCCGCCGAAGCGCTCGCGGCGCCCCTGATCGATCCGGCGACTGGCAAATTCGAACATACGACGCGGCGTGCCGCGACGAAGATCCTGAGCGAGCCGGACGACGTCGAACGGAAGCACGTCTTCGAGCGCTCCTCGTTCTTCACGGCGCTCGAAGAGGCGCAGCGCGCGCTCTTGCGCGAGTATCAGGAGCTGGAGAATCGCCGCGTCGACGCGCGCGTCGAAGCGACGCTCGGGCTGCGGTTCTACCTCGAGAGCTTCACGCGCGCGACGCCGATCCTCGAGTACTTCGCCGGCCCGACGAACTCGGGCAAGACGCACGCGGCGATCGAACTGCTGCGGGCAGCCGAGAGCGGGCTCTATCTCGCGCCGCTGCGGCTGCTCGCGCTCGAAGTCCACGAGCGCATGCTCGAAGCGGGCATCCCGACGTCGCTCGTCACGGGCGAGGAGCGCGTCGTCATTCCCGGCGCTCGCCACACGGCGTCGACGGTCGAGATGGTCGATCTCTCGCGCGAGATCGATCTCGCCGTCGTCGACGAGACGCAGCTCTTACAGGACGAGCAGCGCGGCTGGGCGTGGACGCTCGCGATCGCGGCCGTGCGGGCGAAGCGGATCGTGATGTGCGGCTCGCCCGACGGCCTCGGAGCCGCGGAGCGCCTCGCGGCGCGGCTCGTCCTCCCGATCGTCGTGCGGCGCTTCGAACGCAAGAATCCGCTCGAGGTCGTCGACGCGATTCCGCTCTCGGCTCTCGCGGCGGGCGACGCGCTCGTCGCGTTCACGCGGAACGACGTCATCGATCTGCAGAGCAAGATCCGGCAGGGCGGCCACACGACGGCCGCGATCTACGGCTCGCTCTCGCCCGCCGTCCGCCGCCGTGAGGCCGAACGCTTCCGCACGGGGGCGGCCGACGTCCTCGTCGCGACGGACGCGATCGGCCTTGGCCTCAATCTGCCCATCCGCCGGCTCGTCTTCAGCGCGGTCGAAAAATACGACGGCATCGCGCGGCGCCCGCTGCGGCCGCCGGAGCTGCGCCAAATCGCCGGCCGCGCGGGACGCTACGGCCTGCACGAGCACGGACAGGTGAGCGCGCTCGACGCCCGGCAGGTCCGCTTCCTGCGCGCCGGGCTCGAGCGCTTCGATCCGGTCGAAGGCGAGCTGCCGATCTGGATCTCGCCGACGGACGAGCACCTCGAGCGGCTCTCGCGGATCATCGGCACGACGCGCGTCGGCCGGCTGTTGCAGTTCTTCCAGACGCGCGTGCGCCGGGCCGAGGATGCCGATCTGCGCATCGCGGACCTCAGCGATACGATCGAAGTCGCGACCTCGCTCGAACTCAGTGACCGGTATCTGTCCCTGCCGCTGCGCGTGCGCTGCACGTACAGCCGCGCCCCGGTCTCGACGCGCGGGAACGCCCTGACGGTCTTCGCGCGCTGGGGCGAGCGGCACGCGACGGATGGCAACGTCTCATCGACCGATCTGATGGCCGGCACGGGCGCGCGCGATCGTCTCTTGCTGAACGAAGACCGCTCGCGTCTCGCGACGCTCTATCTCTGGCTCGCGCAGCGCTTCCCCGAGGTCTACACCGATATCGTCCAGGTGACGCTGCTCCGCGAGCGCATCGACGGCGAGATCCAGGCCGCCCTGACGAGCGCCGGTGCGCGCCAGCGGAACGATCGTCATCACGACAAGCCGGCGCAGCGCCGCAACGGGCCGCCGCGCTTCAACAAACGCAAATTGCCGAAGTAACGTCAGACCGCGCGGTCGCGCCGCTCGCCGGTCTCCGAGTCCGCCGCCGGTTTTATGCGCGCGTTCTCGCGTTCGATGCGACGGTCGGGGATGAACCAGATGCATGCGACTGCGATGAAGATCGCATCGGAGAGCATGGGCGCGACGAACGCGGCCGGGATCGAAAGCAAGTAGCTCGCGAGTGAGACCTTGCCTTTCCAGTCGCCGCCGACCGCGCGCGCGATCGCCGAGTCCGGACCATTGTACGCGACGATCGCCGTTTGGAGCAGCGTGTACGCGATCGCCGCCATCGTCAGCACCGAGCGGTAAAGGATCGTCGGTACGGTCGTGAAGTGTTCTTCGCCCATCCAATTCGTTGCAAACGGGACGAGCGAGAGCCAGAACAACAGGTGCAGGTTCAACCACATGGTGCGGCCGTCGATGCGGCTCGTCGCGTGCAGCATGTGGTGGTGGTTGTTCCAGTAGATGCCGATGTAGACGAAGCTCAGCACGTACGACAGGAAGACGGGCAGGAGCGGTAGGAGCGCGGCGTAGTCATTTCCGTGCGGTGCACGAAGTTCGAGCACCATGATCGTGATGATGACGGCGATGACGCCGTCGCTGAACGCTTCGAGCCGGCTCGTCTCCATGCGGCGTGGCTTCGACGCGACGCCGCCGCGGCCCGGGCGCTCAGGTGGAGGACGTGGCCTCGGCGGCTCTAGCGTGCGCGACGATCGCCGCGGTGATCTGCGGCCAGAGCTCGCGCGGCATCGTGTGGCCCATGCCTTCGAGCTCGATCAGTCGCGCGCCCGGGATCGCCGCGGCCGTCGCGCGGCCGCCTTCGATCGGGACCAGCGGATCGGCCGTGCCGTGCAGGACGAGCGTCTTCGTCGTCACGCCGTGCAACGATTTCGTACGGTCGCCGGACGCGATGATCGCGAGCAGCTGGCGCCGCGGGCCCGGCGGATTGATGCTCCGTGCGTACGACGCCGCACCTTGCGCGAGCGTCCGCTCGCGATCGAAGGGAAAGTGCGTACCGCCGAGCACGCGCCACGTCTCGACGTACCGGGCGAGGTAGGCGTCGCGGTCCGGCGGCGTCGGTTTGAAGAGCACTTGCACCGCCTCCGGCTTCGCGCGAGGGAGTTTCGCGTTGCCCGTCGACGACATGATCGAGGTGATCGAACGCAGGCGGCTGCGGAAGTGGATGGCAAGCACTTGTGAGATCGCGCCACCCATCGAGACGCCGACGACGTGCGCGGTCGGCAGACCGAGCGCGTCCATCAGACCGAGGACGTCCTTCGCCATGTCGACGAGCGTATAGATCGGGCGTTGGAAGAGGCGGTTCGCCCCCGCGAGCATCAGCTCGGGCACCTTCGGTACCCGCGCTCCGTCGAGATGGATCGAGCGGCCGATATCCCGGTTGTCGAACCGCACGACGAAGAAGCCCTGCGAGGCGATCGTCCGGCAGAACTCGTCGTCCCACAGGATCATCTGCGCCGCGAGGCCCATGACGAGTACGACCGGCGTCGCTTCCGGATCGCCGAAGGCGTCGTAGCAAATCTTCATGCCGTTGGCATCGACGATGGTCGGTTCGCGATAGGCGGTCGTAGCGGTCGTCATGCCGCGAGCTTCGACGGCCCCGCGCGCGAGGCCGCCCGAGCTAGTGGTCGCCGTGACCGCCGCGATCGTCGCCGCCGTCACCGCGGTCGTCGTGGTGACCGCGGTCGTCGTGGTGACCGCGGTCGTCGCGGTCGCGACGTCCGTACGCATGGCCGCCGCCGCGCGCGCCGTCGTAGTCGTTGCCATGCGGGCTGCCGCTGTAGCCGCGCGGGTAATAGACGACGGGACGCCCGCCGCACGGTGCGTAGGAACCGTCGAAGGAACAGCGCGAGCCGCCGTTCCCGGAGTAGAGCGTCTCGCCGTTCGGATAGACGACGCGACCGTCCGCGTAGACCGTACCGCCGTCGCGCGTGCGTCCGACGATCGTGTTGTGCTGCACGTTCTTGTGGTGGATATTGTTATAGATGATGTCGGCGGCGACGGCGGCCGCGGCGCCGAGGATGATATTGCGCGTGCTCGCGGCGCCGTCGGCCCGCGCGGTCGAGGCTCCGGAGGCGAGGCCGAGCGTCAGGCCGCCGGCCGCGACGGCGGCGACGAGGTACCGGTGGATCGCCGGACGGCCGGTCGGATCGTGAGATTCGCTCATATCACGCAAACGGCGACGGCCCCCGCAGAGTTCCGCGCGGGCCGTCACGATGAGCTGCGGCGCGCCGGCCGCTCGCACTCACTCAGGCTTGTTGAAGAGCGCTCGGATCTCTTCGACGTTGCCCCGCATGCGCTGCGTTGCGATGTCGAGGATCTCCGCCTGCGATTTCTGCGCCGTTTCTGCGATCTCGCGCATGCTCGAGAGGGCGTGCGAGATCGCTTCCTGCGCGATCTCGCGCTCCTTGCGCACGAGTTCGCCCGGCTGCGAACGCTCCTCCGGAATCGTCTTGACCATCGAACTGAGTTCGGTGAGCGCGGACTTCAAGATCTCGGCCTGCGTCTCGGCGATGCTCTGCGCGCCCGTGAGCGCGACCGTCGTCGCGTGCGTCACGGCGTCGATGTCGGCCTGGCGCGAACTGACGAAGGCGTCGATATCGAGTCCCGGCAGACGGAAGCGCTCGAGCATCGCCCGGATATCCGGGACGGCCGACGCACTCTCGCGCGTGTAGACGGTTCCGGGAGTGTTTTTCTCGTTTGACATCGCGGATCTCCCTATCGGAAAGAGTGAAGCAGCTTAGAGTAAGGAAATGCTATTCGAAGCCCATCGCGAGACCGATCGCGACGAGCGCGGGTTTGGCTTCGCCGTCGATCTCGATCGTGTTTTCGGTCGTCATGAGGCGGCGTCCCGGCCCTTTGTCTTCGATCGAGACGAGCTTCGCGCGGAGGCGGATACGCGACCCGACGCGGACCGGCGTGATGAAGCGGACCTTGTCGAGTCCGTAGTTGATGATCGCAGCGAAGCCGCTCTCGCCGAAGAGCCCGGCCGAGAGACCCGCGACGAGCGAGAGCGTGAGGTAGCCATGGGCGATCGTCGAACCGAAAGGGCCCGCCGCCGCGCGCTCCGGATCGACGTGGATCCACTGATGGTCGTTCGTCGCATCGGCGAAGGCCGAGATACGGGCCTGATCGATCGTGAGCCAGTCGGAGACGCCGAGCTCCTCGCCGATGCGGCCCTCGAGGCCCGGCGCCGCGCTCACCGCGACGCTCCCGACGCCGGCGCCGTGAGCTCCATCGAGGCCGCGCCCGTCGTCCCGGCGGGAGCGAACTTCGCGCGTAGTGCTTTCTTGTCGAGCTTGCCGACGCTCGTCTTGTCGATGACGTCGACGAAATGCACGGACCCCGGGACGGCGAACTTCGAAACCGTTCCTCGCTCGGCGTGTTCCAGCACGAACGCCTTGATCTGCTCCGCCGTTGCGCCCGCGCCGGGTTTGAGGGAGCAGATCGCGAGCGGACGCTCGCCCCACTTTGCGTCGGGCACGCCGATGACGGCGCACTCCGCGATGCCGGGACACTGCCCGATCAGGCTTTCCAGATCGAGCGAGCTGACCCACTCACCGCCCGTCTTGATCACGTCCTTGATGCGATCCGTAATCGTCAGATAGCCGCTCGGATCGATCGTGCCGATGTCCTGCGTGTGGAGGTAGCCGCCGAACCAGAGTGCCTCGGTCGCCTCGGGATTGCCATGGTAGCCGCGTGTCAGCCACGGCGCGCGGACGACGATCTCGCCCGCGCTCTTGCCGTCGTGCGGCAGGTCGTGCATCTCCTCGTCGACGACGCGCAGGTCGACGAGCGGACCGGCCATGCCGGCCTTCATCCGCAAGCGCACTTCTTCGTCATGGCTCGCGATGCGATCCGCATTCACCTGCGTCACGCTCACGAGCGGACACGTCTCCGACATGCCGTAGCCGCCGACGATGTCGAGCCCGCGCGCGAGACCCGCCTCGCAGAGCGCGCGCGGCAAGGCGGAGCCGCCGATGACGACGCGCATGCCGCGCATGTCGACGTCGGCCGAGCCCGGTGCGTTCAAGATCATCTGGACGAGCGTCGGAACGCCATGGGAGAACGTGATTCGCTCTTTTCCGATCAGCGACAGCAGCACGTCCGGCAGATAGCGGCCGGGATAGATCTGGTTACAGCCCATCATCGTCATCATGTACGGCACGCCCCAGGCGTGGACGTGGAACATCGGCGTCATCGGCATATAGCGCGATTCTGCCGTCACGCCGAGCGACGTGCAGCCGGCGAGCGTGTGCAGGACGAGCTGCCGGTGCGTGAACGAGACGCCCTTCGGCAGTCCCGTCGTGCCGGTCGTGTAGAAGATCGTCGCGCGCGTATTCTCATCGAAGTCGGGAAAGACGCAGGCGGGGTCGCCCGCGGCGAGGAGCGCTTCGTACTCGCCGTCGCCGCGCAGTTCGCTTGCGATCGCGGCCGGGTGACCCGGCGTCGCGGCGTCGGTCGCCCACACGATCTTGTCGACCGTCGTGAGCGAACCGCGAATCGACTCCAGCAGCGGCGCGAAATCGACGTTGCAGATCACGACGCGGGCGGCGGCGTGATTGAGCGTGTAGACGATCTGTTCCGGCGAGAGGCGGACGTTGACGGTCTGCAGCGTCGCGCCGGACATCGGCACGGCAAAGTACGTCTCGAGGTAACGCGGCGTGTCCCAATCCATCACCGCGACCGTATCGCCATGCGCAATGCCTAGCGAAGCCAGCGCGCTTCCGAGCCGGCCGATCCGTTGCCGGAAGGTCGGATAGTCGTACGACCAGACGTCGCGAAAGGCGATCTTCGAGGGCACGTGCCGTGCGAGCGGGGTCAGCAGCAGTTGCTTGATCAGCAACGGATAGTCGTACGCCGGCACGGGGCCTCCGATCGCGAAGCGGTATGCCGGCACGCGTGAGGGCGCTTGGCAAGAGTCTTCGCTTCACGCGCGGTTCCGGTCGTTTCCTGCCCGGCAAGGCCGGCCACGGGGCGCCGGGAGGGTCGTTTGCGGAGCGCCGGTCATTGGGCCTTTTCGAGCGCCGACCGGAAGCGTTTGGCAAATTCTGCGACCACGCGCCGAGCGACGCTCTCGATGACGCCGCTGCCGAAACTCGTAATGAGGCCGCTGAGTTCGGCGTCGATCGTGACGACGACGCGCGTGCCTCGCGGGACCTCGACGGCCTTGAGGGTGATCAGACCGCGCACGCCGCCGTAACCTTGCGTCTGCTTGCCGCTGACGGCGGTCGTGAGCGTTCGCGTCTCGGCGTTGCTATGCTTCATGAGCAATTCGCCGTCATAGCGGATCACGATGAGTCCGAACCGCAGCGCGATCCGGACATCGTACGTGCCCCAGTCCACGACCGTGATCTGCTCCGTGTAGGGCACGCACATCGCGAGCCCCGGCAGATCGTTGAGCGCCGGCCACACGCGCTCGGCCGCGGTGTCGACCTCGAAGCTGTTGACGATGAGCAAAAGGCCGCCGCTCCTCTCCGGAGCGGCGGCCTTCCGATCTCAGCTGACGCCGCTCTTAGTTAGCGTGCGCCGCCTCGCTGACTTTCTCCCCGATTTTGCTCGCGGCGGCGTCGGCGCGGTCGCCGGTCTTCTCGGCGGCGGCTTTGAAATTATCCGCGCCCTGCTTCGCATACTTGCGGAAACCGTCGAGCGTGCGGCGCTGTGCTGCGATCGTGGTCTCGAGCAGCGTCTCGATGATCTCGATCGTCGAATGCGCGGTCGCTTCGAGTTCCTGGGTCATGAGCGAGACGCTCTTGTCGGCGCGCTCGAACGCTTCGTGGACGTTCGCATCGAAATCGCCGCCGTACGGCTGCGTGTTGATCTCCCAGAGCGATTTCACGTACTCGCCCGAGCGCTCGGTGCTGCTCTTGAGGACGTCCATCACGCGCGTGTAGGTGCCCTTTGCATCGTCGAGGTCGCGCTCGGTACCGGCTCTCACGTCGTCCGTGACGTTCTTGACGGTAGATTTCACATCGCTCGCGACGTTCTTCATCGTCGCCTTCGCTTCGTGCGCAACGTGCTCCGTATCGTTCTCCTGGATCGCCATGTCTTAGCTCCTAACTCGTCCGCGCCGGATGCCGACGCTACAGATAGATGCATTCTACACCTGTCGGGAAAGAACGACACGCGAAAAGTCGCAACTTCCCGGTCGGGAAGGGCGGTCTTTCGAATGGTGACAATCGAACGCAGCGCCGATTTTGCCGCGCCCCCGGAGCGCGTCTACGCCTTGCTCGCCGACGAGACGCGCATGCGCGAATGGCGCGACGATCTCGTCGCGAGCGAACGCCTCTCGCCGCCGGGGCCGATGAACGGCGTGACGTACCGCGAGACGATCAAGACGCCGGTCGGCAATCAGGTCGTGAGCGTGAAGCTCTCGGCCGTCGAGAACCTCTCACTCGCCTTCGAGGTCACGGACGGCGCGGTGCGGCCGCAGGGCAAGATCGTCCTGACGGCGCTGCCGGCAGGCGGCACGCATCTCGTCTACCGGATCGATCTCGCGCCGATGTTCGGCATTCCCTCGCCGCTCGACGCGGCGGCCAAGACGTACTTCGGCGGCTCGATCGACCGCGGCATCGCAAAGCTGCGGACTCTCCTCGGCGGCTGATCCGAGCCCCCTTGACCGCCGAGCAGGAAGGCCGGGATGCGGCGTCGCCTTCTGCTGAGCATGCAGAACGCCGCGAGCGCCACCGTCCCACGCCGCTGGAACGTCGAAGCCGACGGCATCAAGTGGATTCCCCGCATGGCCGACAAGCGCGCATGCGCGAGGGAGCCGGACTCGGAGTCTATCTGATGGGCCATTCGCCCGTCGATCGGTCGCTCCTCAGAGTCCTCGGCATGACGACGGAAGAGTGGGTCGCGATGGTTGCGACGACGACGAGCGACGCGGGCGTGCTGGCAAAGCTCCGGGCGCGCGGCGTCGACGAAGCGCGGCTGCTGGCGTGGTCGGCGAAGTTCGAGACGCGCTTCAAAGCCTTGATCCCGCTCTGGGATTTGGACGAAGGCTACGTGACGCCGACGCCGGTCCAACGCACCCTGCTCGCCGTCTTCAAGCCGGTCGAAGGTCTCGTCACGGATCTTCTCCGCCGTCTGCGTCCGGCGCCGTAGCCGAGCGCGGCTAGCGCGCGAGCGCGCCGAGAGCGAGGTCGACGTGGGCCGCGATGCCCGCGCCGATCGCCGATTCGTCGATGTCGAAGGCCGGATGGTGATTCGGCACCACGTGCGTCGCGTCGGCCGTGCCGAGGAACGCAAAGCACGCCGGGACTTCGCGCGCGAAGTACGAGAAATCCTCACTGCCCATCACGGGCGGGATCTCGATCGAGCGCCGCGCTCCGAAACGCTCCGCGAGCCGCTCGCGCAGGAACGCCGTCTCGGCGGCGTCGTTCGTCGTGACGGGATAGGATTCGTGCCACGCGAGCGTGCACGTCGCACCCGCCGCCGCACACGTGTGCTCGGCGATGCGGCGAATGCGGCCCTCCATCGTCGCGCGCGTCTCCTCGTCGAACGTCCGGACCGTACCTTTGAGCGAGACGCGCGGCGGGATGACGTTGTGCGTCGTGCCGCCGTTGATCGCACCGATCGTCACGACGGCGGGTTCGAGCGGGTCGATCTCGCGGCTCACGATGCGTTGCAACGCGCCGACGAGATCGGCTGCGACCACGATCGGATCGATCGACCGCTGCGGCATCGCGCCGTGGCCGCCGCGACCTTCGACCGTCAGATCGAACTGGTCGACGGCGGCCATGAACGGCCCGGGACGCGTGCCGAAGACGCCGCTCGGCAACTGGTTCGTGACGTGCAGCCCGTAGGCGCGCCGAATCTCGAACCGGCCGACGATGCCCGCGCGTATCATCTCGCGCGCGCCGCCGCCGCCCTCTTCGGCCGGCTGGAAGACGAAGGCGACCCGGCCGGCGATCGACGCCGCCTGCCCGCGGAGGACGCCGGCCGCGCCGAGCAGCATCGCGACGTGCGCGTCGTGACCGCAGGCATGCATCGCCCCGGGATCGGTCGAGCGGTACGGCACGTCATTTTCTTCAGTCATCGGCAGCGCGTCCATATCGGCGCGCAGCATGACCGTCGGCCCGTCGCTCGCTCCACGGAGCACGCCGACGACGCCCGTCTGCGCGATCCCCGTGTGCGTCTCGAAGCCGAGCGCGCGCAAACGCTCCGCGACGATCGCGGCGGTGCGCTCTTCGGCGAAGCCGAGCTCGGGATGCGCGTGCAGGTCGCGGCGAATCGCGATCGCGTCCGCGAGGACGGCTGCGTCCGTCAAGCTAGACGATGTTCTTGCCGCGTTTGTCGATGAAGACGTACCACAGGATGACGAGCGCGAGAATCGTCCCGAAGCCGTAGCCGAAGATGCTCTGCATCGCCGGCACGAACAGCGCGAAGACGATATACGCGACAATGAGAAGCAGCAGAAGGTAGCGAGCGCTCATAAGCCGCGTATTCCCGTCGTGCCGGCGGCGCAAACTCCTCCGCATGGTTTGCCGCTCGCGCTCCCGAACGGAGCGGCGTGCCAAAAGCAACGCCCGCGTCCGCGCGGACGACGCGCCTCGAACGCGCCGAAGCCGTCCCGGCCGCGAGTCGCCGGTACGGCGGACTCTCCGCCGACGAACGACGCGCCGGTCGCCGCGAACGGCTGATCGATGCCGCGACCGACTGCTTCGGATCGCGCGGCTTCTCCGCGACGACGATCGAGGAGATCTGCGCGGCGGCGAACGTCACGGCGCGCCATTTCTACGAAGAGTTCGATACGCGCGAATCGCTCTTGCGCGCGATCTACGACGCCATCACCTCGGATCTGCTCGAGAAGATCAGCGCCGCGATCTACGACACGAACAACATCTCGATGCACGACGTCGTGCATCGCGGCGCGACCGCATATTTCGGTGCGATCACCTCGGATGCGCGCAAGGCGCGCATCGTCGCCGTCGAAGTCGTCGGCATCAGTCCGGCCTTCGAGGCGCATCGACGCCGCTCGATCGACGCCTTCGCCGCGCAGGCGGCGCGCTCGGCCGACCGGCTGACGGCGATCGGCATCACCCCGACGATCGATTACGGGTTGCTCAGCGTCGCCTTGATCGGCGCCGGGCTCGAACTGACAAATTATTGGGTGCTCGCCGAGAACCGGCCATCCGTCGGCGCGCTGATCGATCTCGTGACGGCGATCTGGACGCGGTCGCTGTCGCCGGATTATGCCGAGGCGCGCACGCCGTAGTCAGACGGCGGCCCGGCCATCGGTTGCGGTCGCGAGCAGATGCTCGTAGCGCCTCGCGTCGAGCGCCTTCGTGCGCCGGAAGTAGTCGAACGTGTACCCGGGCCAGAGCGTCGTGTTCCGGCCGTTCTCGTCGAGATACCAGCTCTTGCAGCCCGAGAGCCAGACCGTGCCGCGCATGTCGGCGTGGAGCGCCGTGTCGAAGCGGTCCTGCACCTCCGGTTTGACGTCGATCGCGTCGACGGCCGAGCGCTTCAGGAAGCGCAGCGTGCTCATCAAGTAGCGGATCTGCGCTTCGATCATGAGCACGACGGAGTTGTGGCCGAGGGCCGTGTTGGGTCCGAGTAGCAAGAAGAGGTTCGGGAAGCCTTTGACGTTGATGCCGAGATAGGTCGCGACGCCGTCCTTCCACGATTGCGTGAGCTCGGCACCGCCGCGGCCGTAGACGCGCATCGGCGTGATCCACTCCGTTGCGGTAAAGCCCGTGCCGAGGACGATCGCGTCGGCCGGCCGCTGGGCGCCGTCCGTCGTGACGATCGTGCGTTCGCGCACCTCGGAGATGCCCTCCGTGACGACTTCGACGTTCGGTTGCGCGAGCGATGCGTAGTAGTTATTCGAGAGCAGGATGCGTTTGCAGCCCATCTGGAAGGTCGGCGTCAACTTCGCGCGGAGGGCGGGATCGGCGACCTGATCGCGCAGCATCTCGCGGCTCTGCTTCTCGAAGGGTTCGAGGAGCTTGCGCGGCCCGAGGAACCCGAGCGCGCGCACCTCGTGATTCCAGTAGACGCCCATGCGCGCGAGCCGCTCGTAGCCCGGCACTTGCAACAGGCGGCGCAGCGCCGCTTCGACCGGCCGGTCCGGCTTCGGAATGACCCACGGCGCCGTGCGCTGATAGAGCGTCATGCGGCCGACGCTCTTCTGCAGTTCGGGCACGAACTGGATCGCGCTCGCGCCCGTGCCGACGACGGCGATCCGCCGGTTCGCAAGCGGCACGTCGTGGCGCCACCGTGAGGAGTGGAAGACGGGGCCTTCGAAGCGCTCGAGCCCCGGCAGGTGCGGCATCGCGGGCCGGCTGAGGGGGCCCGTCCCGATCGCGAGCACCTTCGCGATCACGCGCAGACCGCCGGTAGTAAGAACGTGCCAGCGCGCCGTCGCTTCGTCGTAGCGGGCCTCCGAGACCTCCGCGCGCAGGCGCAGATGCGCGCGCAGGCCATACTTGTCGACGATGCGACGCAGGTACGCGAAGAGCTCGGGCTGCTGCGGATAGATGCGCGACCACGATTTCGCCCGGTCGAAGGAGTAGGAATAGAGCCGCGCCGGGATGTCGCAGGCGCAGCCCGGATACTGGTTGTCGCGCCACGTGCCGCCGACGTCGCCGGCCCGCTCGAGCACGACGAACGACTGGTTCCCCGCCTTCTTGAGCGCGATCGCGATGCCGAGCCCAGAGAAGCCAGCCCCGACGACCGCGACGTCGACTTCCAGAGGCGCCGAGGCGCCCTGCGCAGGGGTGTCGCTCGGACGGGTCGGTGACTCGATCATGCGGCTACAGCTCCTCGGGATGGCTCGGCTCCGATTCGGGGGTGGCGTCCGTCATCTTGCCGGCTCGGACGCTCGTGGAAGGGAGACGAAGCGGTCGCACGACCGCTCGGCGATCGTGTATCGTGCTCGATACCGCGAAATGCAGAAAATGGAAGCGATGGCGATAACGACGGAGATGCCGACTCAGGCGGCGCGCGAGACGCTCGGTTCGACCTCGTCTTTTTCGAGCTCAACGGGTCCTGTCGTAATCAACTCTGGCAGCAGGAGCCGGTCTCTCACGTTCCCTCGTCTCCGAGATCGAAAAAGAGAAGGCGAGCGTGAGGCTGGATGATCTCGCGCGCATGACGAACGCGCTCGATGTTGTTTTCGCGCTTCTCTTGGCGCCAGTCCATGCAGAAGGCATGGATGCGCACGTGCAGCGCCGATCTGCGGCAAAATCCGAAGCATCTGTCGATGCTCGCGACTTCCTCACGGCAATGGAAGCCGACCCGAGTTTTGCCGAACCGACACGGAATCACAATTGTCGGTGACCACGAATTGCCGTCTGAGGTCATGAGCTATGGAAGCGTCGCAGCGGTCGTGCGTTGAGGAGTCGATCGGCTCCGCACGCCGCAGTTATAGCCGCGTTGATTAGGAAACACATTGAATGCCGCCAGGGTCCAAGAAGTCAAAAACTGTTACGAGATGCGGGCGCCCCCTGTGTAAGGATGATCTTGTACCAGCCCCCAAGAGAATGCCGCGAGCCCAGAGATCCGAGGAAGCCGGGTGGAGACGTTGAGGAATGGTCTCCGTTACCGTCGCGCCTCATACTTGACCATGACGCGAATGATGCCGAACCGACAAAAGGTTCGCAAAGACGTTACCATCCTCGCGCTGCGACGCTTTGGAAACATGCCGGTTCTGGGCTTCCGGCGTGAGAATGTCTTCCACCTGGTCTGGGTGCGACCCGAGAGGTGAGCTCTAGGACCTCGGCAGCGCCTCGCAAGTCGAAATGCTAAACTAACGGTTGCGGCAAGGAGAATCCGTGCTTCGCAGCCTCCGAGCAAACCAGAGCGTATGCAGCCGGCACGGCACCCATCGTTTGGATGGTTTGCGAGAGCGCGACCATGACCCGACTCAAGCGTAAGGGCTCGGGATGCTCCTCCGTAACCGCTGACGCAGCCTTTTCTGCGAGAGCCTCAGCAACAGGAGCGGAATCCTCCGTCGACTCGCCGAGCTCCGCGGCAAGCGCGTGAAGCGCCCTCGCAAAGTCAGCAGCATTATTTGAAAAGGTTTGAGTCACCGATCCGCCGCTGACGGGGCCTGCAACGCCGATGGTGCTGTTGTGAAAAGTGTAGGTCGTATCGCCGGAAGCTTTCAATCTAGAATCGCTCTCAAGGTAGTCGATACCGCTCGCCGTCATCTTTACCAGATGCACGATTTCGTATGGCAATTCGCTCTGCGGCAAGACGCGGCCATCGATCTTTCGCCGTTCAATCCAATAGACCAGGCATTTGCCGACCGTCGTGAGAGTGCCTGGATTCGTTTCCCAACCGAGCATCACGGCTACGTCCTGAAGCGACAGCGGTTCTCCGCTTTCAAGAAAATGCTCGTAGACCGCTCTGAGGACGCGGTCTCTTGCGACTTTGTCATAGTTCACCGCCCTGTAGTCTCCGTGACGCGTAGCTGCCTCTAATTCAATCTCGTGTACGACCGTATTGGCCCCGTCGACTTAGCCTTACTAAATTGAAGCATCAGCGAGGTGATTTGATCCGGGGAATGCGGCATGCCGACTTGGTTGTAGGATCCGCTGACCAACCACTCGAGATCCTGCAAATGATTCTGCTCATGGTCGTCTGCTGTCGGGCATCGTACAAGCGCACTCTCAGTGCTCAAAAGGGACTCGGTTTCCAACCAGCGTCGAGCGCCTTTCTGAGGCGTTCAAGCACGAGACCGAGACGGAGAAGTAGTTCCTGCTGAGCAAGGCTAAGCGCCACTTCCGGCCACCGTCGGTGGTAATCGTGCTCGTAAGTAATCTTGCGAAACGCCTCTTCACGCTGCTGCGCGAAGACCCGACGCCGATCTCGCATGGTTGAGAGAATGGCTTTGCGGGCCGTTTCGATGACCGGCGAGTCCGTCATGTAGATTCGTGTGCCGCAACGAGCGCCAAGTCCTACCAACTATCGAGACTATGGGAAACGCCTCGTTCCTAGACGTTTACTCATAGCGAGATACCTCCCGTATCGCTCGCACCTTAAAAAAAGCGCCTCTTATTAACTAGACTTCGTTCCAAAGGCATTATCACACTATGTCATTGACTGTGTCGGTGTTCTCTCTATCCTTACCGGTCAGAGGATCAATGCCACCAAAATCAATTACGCGACACCTCTTGTCAGACGGATTGTCGACCATCGATATTTCGCGCACACTCACAACTCGGCCAAGGATTCGCTGCGCTTCAAAGCCGTTGTAAAGTCGCCCAGGAATGTGGTCGCACGAACTTGCAAGGGTCCGGCAAATACTACACTCTACCTTGTTTTCATCTACAATGAATGCCAAGCTGAAGAACCACTGTCGAGGGAAGAGCACAGTTTCTTGATGAGCAAGGCGCTCGACAAGCGCGGCTACTGGCGGAAACTCACCGAGCCAACGCTCCGCTGCAGCAGCGTATTTCTGAGCGGATACGAAATATCCGTACGCCGCTTCAAACGACTTATCGTTCAATGCCACCCACATCCGCAATTCTAGGACTTGAGACTCGATGAACGTTTGGACAGCGTGCCAACGTGAAGCAAGTTCGCCGTCATCGGCCTGCCTTGCGGCAACCACCGCCATCGTTAGTTCAGCGACTTCATGCTCGAGCTCCACCAGAGCCGCTCGTTTCAGTTCTAATGAAAACGATAACGTAGCAATCCGGCAATACCTTTCAAAATCCATCTCGCTGATTGCAAGCGCCTCCTCGGGTGTATATATGAGCGGCCGCTCGTCTGAGTTGGTGTGCCTTTGCCCATCCCCAACTTTGCGCCCCTGCGCTTCATCCGACGCTGGCTTCATCGCCTCCAAAGACCTTGGTCATGGCATCAACAATAGAAGGCAGGCCTTCGATTGGCCCCTTGTACGTCACACTTTTGGAAATGTCGCCATCTACCACCGAAGCGGTAAATACGGCATTCGCCGACTTCGCCTTCTTAGCGCCCCAGTTCGCACGAACGTGATTTGCATATTCCTTGAGAAACTCAACGGCAAGGACAGCGCCACCGTCGAGTAGGAATGGGTGGGCAAAAGCGATGACCGGAGCGATGATGCTGTCATCATTTTCATGAATGCTAAAATATTGCGTCGTACCTGGGACGTCGAGCTCCATCTGCGCCAGTTTGGCGAGCTTACGAATCGTTGGCGTTGAACTTTCGAAGATGAAGTCGTCAGCGCTTGCCGTCATGAAATTACGAGGCAAGACGACCCCAGCCGAGATTGGCAGTCCAAGGTCAAGAAAGCGTTGCGCGATCGAATCTTCACGAACGATGATCCCTTCAGGCATCTCGGCAGGTATTGCATGTCGGTCAAAGCCGTCTTCTTGCGAACTTTTAAAGTCTCTGCTGTCCACATTAGCCTCCAGAAATTGCGAATCGAACCCGGGCCAATCACCTTCAAATACTCTAGCCCGTGCCACCGGACTTTCCGAAGACCTTTCCCGTGCAGAGTGGTCTCCAGGAGCTGATCGATACGTTCGAATGGCGGTCTGGATATGAGAAAGCGTGACTTCACTAGCCTTGAACGCCTTTGATGGTCGGTAGAGTTCGGAGCCGTTACGGCCGGCAAGACGCAGTGCGGATTTACCACCAGCAAGCCCGCTAGCCTCTTCGTGCAGACCCGCTACTCGACTCGCGTAGGAGCAACGATCCCGGATGTCCCGAACGTGGTGGCCATCGGGGACGATCGCGACGAAGCGTTGCGTCGGTTCCGCGATGCTCTCAGGACCATCTGGCCTACCACAGGCGAACCGGCGATCCGCTCGATGAACCCGGGGACGAACGTGACGTCGAAACCATCGCCGCGTAGCTGATCTCCGAACGACCGGTATCGTCGCAGACGCGGGCGGGGCGCTGGCAGGGCTTGCCGGGGTGCGGTATACTCGTCGGGTTGCCCTTGTCGCACGCGCCGCTCGGCGTGATGGGAGAGACGCGGCACCAAAAACTGCATTCCCCGTGACGTCCGCGTCACGTATGTAGGACGGCCTCCGAGCTCCGGTTCTCCGGAGCGGGCGGAGGCGGTCGTTCACCACCTACATTGCAGCGCCGTTCGCTCAGGGCGAACCGCGCGACAGAAAGAAGAACAACCGATGGCCGCAACCCCGAAAAAGAAAGCCGCCGCCAAAAAAGAGCGGCGTCCGAAGCGCAAAGTCTGCACGTTCTGCGCCGAGAAGCTCCCGCCGATCAATTACAAGGACGTCTCGCGGCTGCGGAAGTTCATCTCCGAGCGCGGGAAGATCTTCCCGCGTCGCATCTCCGGGAACTGCGCGAGGCACCAGCGCGACCTGACGACGTCGGTCAAACAGGCGCGCATCATCGCCTTCCTGCCCTTCGTCTCGGAGTAGTCAGCGTGAAGATCATCTTGCTCAGCGACGTCAAAACGCTCGGCACCGCCGGTACCGTCCTCGACGTCAAGGACGGCTTTGCGAACAATTTCCTCTTCCCGCGCGGGCTCGCGGCCGAGGCTTCGAAGGGCGCGATGGCGCTGCTCGAGCAGCAGCGCCGGGCGAAGGCGCGCCGGGAGGCGGACGAACTCGCGAACGCTCAAGAGGTCGCGCAGCGCCTCGAGCAGACGCAGCTCCTCGTCTCCGTCAAAGCCGGCGGCAACGGCCGGCTCTTCGGCGCCGTCACGAATGGCGACGTCGCCGAGTCGATCAAAAAGCTGCTCGACGTCGACGTCGACCGCCATAAGATCGAAGTGCCCGAGAACATCAAGTCCCTCGGCAGCTACCCGATCGAGATCCGCCTCAGCAAGAACATCCTCGCGAAAACGACGGTGAAGGTCGTCGCGCAGACGAACTGAGGCGAGATGACTCGAGCGACGGACTCCGGAGCGGCGCGCGTCCGTCGCACTTTCGGCGGCGACGAAGGCATGCGCCGGTACGTCGCGGCCCTCTTCGATCTCTTGGCCGAGACGCTCGGCCAGGAGAAGATGGTCCTGCGCGCCGGCAAGGTCGACGCGCTCAAGCTGATGCGGTCGGCGCTCTTGCCTGAGCGGATCCTCGCCCTGCAGCGCCTCGTCTTCGAAGACCCGACGCTCGCCCGGTTGCCGCAGCCCGGCACGGTTCGCGAGGCGATCGCGGAGATCGAAGATGCCCTCGCGGAGCTCGTCGCGCAGCGGAGCGTCGAGGAGCGGATCGAGAAGAAGACCTCACTCAAGATGGCCGAGCGCCATCTGGACTATCTGAAAGAGCTCAAGATCGAGACGCTGCGCGAGGAGGGCGGCCCCGAGACGCCGGCGACCGCGGCGCGGCTCGCCGAGCTCGAACGGCTCGACGCCCGCAAGCTCTCGGCCTCGGCGCTCGCGATGCTGCGCCCAGCCTCCCTCGAGGATGTCGTCGGTCAGGGCGCCGCGATCCGCGCGCTGCTCGCGAAGCTCGCCTCGCCGTATCCGCAGCACGTCATCATCTACGGGCCGCCGGGCGTCGGCAAGACGACGGTCGCCCGGCTCGCGCTCGACGTCGCCAAGGCCCGCGCGCAGACGCCGTTCGCTCCAGACGCACCGTTCGTCGAGGCGAGCGGCGCGACGCTGCGCTGGGACCCGCGCGAGACGACGAACCCGCTGCTCGGCAGCGTCCACGATCCGATCTACCAGGGCAGCCGGCGCGAGTTCGCCGAAGCCGGCGTCCCCGAGCCGAAGCTCGGCCTCGTCTCGCGGGCGCACGGTGGCGTGCTCTTCATCGACGAGCTCGGCGAGATGGACCCGCTGCTTCAGACGAAGCTGCTCAAAGTGCTCGAAGACAAGCGGTTCTTCTTCGAGTCGTCCTACTACGACGAGCACGATCCCGCCGTGCCGGCGTACGTCAGAAAGCTCTTTCGCGACGGCGCGCCGGCCGACTTCGTGCTCGTCGGCGCGACGACACGCGATCCGAGCGATATCGATCCCGCGATTCGCTCGCGCTGCGCCGAGGTTTTCTTCGAGCCGCTCGCCGAGCCGCAGATCCGCGAGATCGTCACGAGCTCGGCGAAGCGGCTCGGCGTGAAGCTCGAGCGCCGCGTCGCGGGCCGCGTCGCTTCGTACACTATGGAAGGCCGCAAAGCCGTCCAGATCGTCGCCGATGCCTACGGTCACGCGCTCTTTCGCGACGACGCCGCAACCGCGATCGTCGAGGCCGATGTCGCGGCCGTCGTGCGCGCGGGGCGGCTCGTGCCGCACTCACCCGTCCGCGCGAGCAAGGCGACGGCGATCGGAAAGAGCTTTGGCCTCGGCGTCGTCCAGCACGTCGGCAGCCCGATCGAGATCGAAGCGGCGGTCTTTCCCGCGCGGGAGCCGCACAAGGGTAGCGTTCGCTTCAACGAGACCGCGGGCACGATGGCGCGCGACAGCGTCTTCAACGCGACCTCGGTCGTGCGCGCGATCGCCGGCATCGATCCGATCGACTTCGATCTGCACGTGAACGTGATCGGCGGCGGCAATATCGACGGCCCGTCCGCGGGCCTTGCGATCTTTCTCGCGCTGTACTCCGCACTCGCGCGGCAGCCGCTCCCGCAGGACGTGGCCGTCACGGGCGAGCTGTCGATCGCGGGCCGCGTGCGTCCGGTCGGCGGCATCGTCGCAAAGCTGCACGCCGCACGGCAGGCGGGGATGCGGCTCGTGCTCGTGCCGCGCGAGAACGCGCAGGACGTGCCGCCGGAGCCCGGCGTCGCGGTCGCACTGATCGGCTCCGTCGCCGAGGCCTTCGACGCCCTCGGCCTCGACCGGCTCGCGGCGAAGCGCCGGGTGCGCGCGTGAGCGCGCTCGCCGCGCCGAGCGGCGGTTTCGACCGCATTCCGCCGCAGAACCTCGAAGCCGAGATGGCCGTCATCGGCTCGATTCTCGTCGATCGCGAGATGATGGCGAGCGTGCTCGAGATCGTGACGCCGCCGGATTTCTATGCGCACACGCACGAGACGATCTTCACCGCGCTCTATCAGTTGTACGAACGCGGCGAACCGCTCGACAAAGTGACGCTCGGTGAGGAATTGCGCCGCCGCAACCTGCTCGACAAGACGGGCGGCATGGCGTATCTCAGTTCGCTGATGGATACGGTGCCGACCGCGGCCTCGGCGATCTACTATGCGAAGATCGTCGCGGAGAAGGCGTCGCTGCGCGGGCTGATCCATGCCGGCACGCAGGTCACACAGATCGGTTTCGAGAGCGAAGAGAATGTCGACGAGGCGATCGATCGCAGCGAGCAGATCGTCTATGAGGTCGGCCGTCGCTCGCGCGCCGGCGACTTCGCGCCGATCACGAAGCTCCTCAAAGGCGCCTTCGAACACATCGACCGGCTCTATCAGAGCCACGGTGATCGCACGGGCGTCACGTCGGGCTTCAAGGATATCGACGAGTTCACGGCCGGCTTCCAGCCCGGGAACTTCATCATTCTCGCCGCGCGACCGGCGATGGGCAAGACGTCGCTCGCGCTCTCGATGGCGGCGGCGGCGGCAAAAGAAGAGCAGAAGCCGATCGCGATCTTCTCGCTGGAAATGACTAACGACGAACTCGTCATGCGACTGCTCTGCGGCGAGGCGCGGATCAACTCGCAGAATCTGCGCAAAGGGAACGTCGCGGACCGGGAGTGGGAGCGCATCTCCGACGGCATGAACGAGCTCGCGAAGTGGCCGATCTATCTCGACGATTCGGGCACGCTCACCGTCACGGAGATCCGGAGCCGCTGCCGTCGCCTGCAATCTTCCGAGGGCCTCTCCGCCGTCTTCATCGATTATTTGCAGCTGCTGAGGCCTGGCTCGACCTCCAAGAACCAGAACCGCAACGACGAGCTCAGCGAGATCTGCCGCACGCTCAAAGCGACGGCGAAAGACCTGCAGATTCCGATCATCGCTCTCGCGCAGCTCAACCGCGGCGTCGAGTCGCGCAACGATAAACGCCCGATGCTCGCAGACTTGCGCGATTGTCTCGCCGGCGGCTCGCTCGTCACGGACGCGGAGACCGGCGCGCGCGTGCCGATCGCCGAGATCGCGGAGCGGAACCTGCGTTTCCCTGTTTGGGCGATCGATGCGAGCTATCGTCTCGTGCGCAAGCCGATCGCCGATGCGTGGAGGGTCGGGGAGCGAGAGACGTTTCGACTTCGCACGAAAAGCGGCCGTCTCGTGCGCGCGACGGGCGGCCATCGATTCTTGACACTCTCGGGCTGGTCCACGCTGCGCGAACTGGCTGCCGGTTGTGCGATCGCCGTCCCGCGTATTTGGAACGACGGCACGATCGGTGCTGCGCCGATCGACGAGCGCGCGCTTGTCCTCGCCGGAGGCTCGGGCGTTCGTATCGAGACGGTCGGGATATCGACGCTCGCTGCGAACGCGGCGTCCGATATTTTTTTCGACCCGATCGAATCGATCGAGGCCTGCGGAGTGGAGCCGGTGTATGACGTGACCGTCGGTGATCTCCACTCTTTTTGCGTCGACGGCGTCGTCTCGCACAACTCGGGCGCAATCGAGCAAGAAGCGGATCTCGTGGCGTTCATCTATCGCGATGCCTATTACAATCCGGAGTCGGCGGTCGAAGCCGACGTCACGGAGTTCATTATCGCAAAGCAGCGCAACGGCCCGGTCGGTACGGTAAAGCTCCGTTTCCTCAAGGAACACACGCTGTTCGTCCCGTATGGCGACGCTAGCCACTACTCGCCACCGTGACGAGTGGACGATTTGGTACGGAAGCTCGAAGCCCATGTCGCCGCTGCTCGTCCGGTGCACGCATACGTTACCAAAGGTCGATTTCATCATGATCATCCATCCGAACGGGCCGACCCTCGCGCGTCGACGGGCCGTGCGATGACGGCCCCGGATGGAGCCGCCGCAGCCTTCCCCGGCGGACGGAGTGCCGCGCTCGAACGGCTCGTGGCCCTGAAGCCCGGCACGTACGCGCGCTCGCGCAACTTTCTGGACGGCGCGGTCTCGCGGCTCTCGCCGTATCTACGCCACGGCATGCTCGATCTCGCGGAGGTGCGCGATGCCGCGGTCGGCCGGTCCGGCGCCGCCGCATCGTCGAAGTTCGTCTTCGAACTGGCATGGAGAGACTACTGGCGGCGCGTCTACGCCGAGCTCGGCGACCGCGTCTGGGAGGATCTCGAACCGTACGCGACCGGCCACGCAGCGTCGTCGTACGCAGCGGAACTGCCGGAGGATATCGTGCGCGGCGAGACGGGCGACGTCTGCATCGACGGCTTCGTGCGCGGTCTCGTCGACGGCGGCTACGTGCACAACCACGCGCGCATGTGGTTCGCGTCGTACGTCGTACATCATCGGCGGGTCCGCTGGCAGTCGGGCGCGGCGTTCTACCTCGAGCACCTGCTCGACGGCGACCCCGCAAGCAATAACCTGTCTTGGCAATGGGTTGCCGGCACGTTTTCGCGGGAGCCGTATTTCTTCAATCGCGGGAATCTCGAGCGGTACACGACGGGCCGGTACTGCGCGGTCTGCCCGAAGGCCGGGAACGGCTGCCCGTTCGAGGCGACGTATCCCGAACTCGAACGGCGCCTCTTCGCGCGCGACGCCGCCCGACCGCGGCCCTCGTTCCGGCTCTCGGCGCCGCCCGATCCCGAGGGTGGTCCGCCGGAGGCCCCGCCGGCCGGCGGTGCGATCGTCTGGCATCACGTCGAAGCGCTCTCCCCGAGCACCGCCGCTCGCGCGGCCGCACCCGGGGCGCCCGCGCTCGTGACGCTCGATCCCGCCGGCATGGCATCGCGGGAGGCGTGGGCGCCGCAGCGCACGGCGTTCGTGCGCGCGTGCGCGGAGGCATGCGAGGCGACCGTCGCCGAGGGCGCCGCGGTCGCCGAGGTTCGCGCGTTCGCAGAGCGTCACGGCGCGCGGCGCGTGCTCGTCGATGCGTCGGCAGATCCGCTGATTCGCGCGCAGATCCGCGAGCTCGGCACGTCGCTCGACGTGACCGTCATCCCGGCTCGCCCGTTCGCGCGGCTACCGAAAGGCGGCGACCTCGGGCGCTTTTCGCGCTACTGGCGAACGGCGAAACGGACGGCATTCGGCGTCGAGGACGAAGCAAAGGCGCTCTCCTTGTGGAATGACGCTAATTGAGATGGCGCTCCGGCCGACGTCCCGTCCCGCTCGCTCGGTCTCCGCAGATGGCCGCTTCTCCGCATGCCCGACGCGTCTCGCGCGGATCGACCGGCATCCGGTCCGCCGCGCACGGCGCACCTATCACCGGCTCCTGACCGGCGCGACGCTCATTGCATCGATCCTCGTCGCGATCGCCGTTTGGCCGCTCGAGACGTGGACGCCGCCCGGCGCGGACGGCGGCGCCGCGAGCCGGATCGTCGGGCGGTTCACGATGGACGACTTCGTCAACCGCGTGCGCTGACCGCGTCTCGCCCGCGGGAAGCCGGGCCTTCGTTGGGTAGGGACCAGGGCGATGGACGGCCCGCGGATCTACAATCTCTTTCCGACGCTCGTCGGCCCGGTCGCGCGCTGGAGCGAGCATCTGCCGCGCATCGCCGGCATGGCGTTCGATTGGATCTACGTCAATCCGTTCACGACGCCCGGCCGTTCCGGCAGCCTCTACGCCGTCAGCGACTACCGGTCGCTCGCCCCCGCGCTGCGCGGCGAGACGGCGGAGTCGGACGGCGACGTGCTGCTCGGCTTTACGAGCGCGGCCGCGCGGCACGGCATTCGCGTCATGGCGGATCTCGTCGTCAATCACACGGCGGACGATGCGCCCCTCGTCATGGAGCATCCGGAATGGTACCGCCGCGAGCCGGACGGAACCGTCGCCCATCCGTTTGCAGTCGACGCGGACGACCCGGAGCGGACGACCGTCTGGACCGACCTCGCGGAACTCGATTACGGTCCGCGTCCCGAACGTGACGCGCTCGTCGCGTATGTGACGGACGTCGCACTGTACTACGCCTCGCTCGGCTTCACGGGCTTCCGCTGCGACGCCGCCTACAAGATCCCCGGCAACGTCTGGCAAGCGATCATCAACGGCGTACGCGCCTACCATCCCGAGACCGCCTTTTTCGCCGAGACGCTCGGCGGTCCACCGGATGACGTCCGGCAGCTCGGGCCGGCCGGTTTCGACTACTTCTTCAATAGCGTGAAATGGTGGGATCTTCGCGCGCCGTGGTTCCTCGAACAGTACGACGCGTTCCGCACGATCGCGCCGTCGATCGGCTTTCCCGAGAGTCACGACACGCCGCGGCTCGCGAGCGAACGGCCGGACGACGACATCGACGAGGTCGAACGCGAGTATCGCTTTTGCTACCTGCTGGCGGCGACGATCTCGAGCGGCGTCATGATGCCGATCGGCTACGAGTTCGGCTTTCGGAGGGCGCTCGACGTCGTTGCGACGACGCCCGCCGCGTGGGAGACGCCGCGCTTCGATCTCACCGAGTTCGTCGGCGCGGTCAACCGCATGAAGGCGGCGAGCCGGCCGCTGAACGAGGACGGCCGGATGCGTCTCGTGTCGTCCGGCATCGAGGGGCTCGTCGCGCTCGCGAAGAGTGCGGATCGCTCGAACGAACGCGTGCTGCTGCTCGTGAATCCGCACGCCTCCGAAGCCGTGGGCGTCCCGATATCGCTCTTGCGCGAACTCGGCGGCCCGCGCGGCGCGATCGACCTTTCGGCATCGCTTCCCGGCATGGGCGATGCGGTCGACGGCGACGAGACGTTCGTCCCCGCGCGCGGCGTGCGCGTCTTCGCGACGCACCCGGCGACCGGCGACGACGATGCGACCGCACGAGATGACCTCCCCGTGTCAGACGGAGCGTCGCCCGCCGCCGAGGACGTCGTCGCGAACCTCGTCGCCGCGGCGGCGGAGCATCCGCGGATGCGTGCGGTCGTGATCGAAAACGTCGCCCCGCAGATCGAGGGCGGCCGCTATACCGTCAAGCGGATCGCGGGCGAGACCTTCGTCGTCGAGGCGGATATCTTCCGCGAGGGCCACGATGCCGTGCGGGCCGTGCTGCGCTACCGCGCGTTCGGCGAAGACGGCTGGCGCGAGCGCCCGATGACGCACGTCGTGAACGACCGCTGGCGCGGCGACTTCGCGCTCGACCGGAACGCGCGCTACGAATACACGCTCGAAGCCTGGCCCGACGCCTTCGGCACGTGGCATCACGACACGGAGAAGAAGCGCGACGCGGGCCGGCCGATCGCCCTCGAGCTGATCGAAGGGCGCGCGCTACTCGAAGCGGCGCTCGCGCGCGCGACCGCGCCCGAGCTCGCGCGACTGCGCGCGGTCGTCCGCGAACTCGACGCGGCGGGCGAGGCGGCGCGCGCCGAGCAGATGCTCGCGGCCGGCCTCGCCGCGCTCGTCGCGAGCGTGCCGGACCGTTCCGGCTCGACGCGCTACCCGCGCGCGCTCGAGGTCTTCGCGGACCGGCCGCTCGCGCAGTTCGCGTCGTGGTATGAGCTCTTTCCACGCTCGCAGACGCCGGATCCCGCGCGACACGGCACCTTTGCAGACGCAGCGAAACGTCTGCCGGCGATCGCCGCGATGGGTTTCGACGTCGTCTATCTGCCGCCGATCCACCCGATCGGTCATGCCTTCCGCAAGGGCAAGAACAACTCACTCGATCCCGGGCCGGGCGATCCGGGAAGCCCGTGGGCGATCGGCAACGCGGACGGCGGCCACATGGCGGTCGAGCCGAAGCTCGGCACGGTCGCGGATTTCGAGCGCTTCGTCCGCGCGGCGAGGAACTGCGGACTCGAGGTCGCCCTCGATTACGCGCTGCAGTGCTCGCCCGACCATCCGTACGTCCGCGACCATCCGCAATGGTTCACGGTGCGGCCCGACGGGTCGATCAAGTATGCGGAGAATCCGCCGAAGAAGTACCAAGATATTGTCAACTTCGACTGGTACGGTCCGGAGGCGCAGGCGCTCTGGCGCGAGTTGCGCGACGTCGTCGAATTCTGGATCACCCGCGGCGTGACGATCTTCCGCGTCGACAATCCCCATACGAAGCCGTTCGCGTTCTGGGAGTGGATGATTCGCGACGTTCAGTCGCGCCGGCCGGAGGTGCTCTTTCTCGCGGAGGCGTTCACGCGTCCGAAGGTGATGCAGCAACTCGCGAAGGTTGGCTTCACGATGAGCTACACGTACTTCACCTGGCGTAACGTGAAGTGGGAGATCGAGCAGTATCTCACGGAGCTCTCCGGTGAGATGGGGGAGTATTACCGTCCGAACTTCTGGCCCAATACGCCCGATATCTTGCCACCGTTCCTGCAGACGGGCGGCCGTCCTGCCTTCCGTATCCGGCTCGCGCTCGCCGCGACTCTCTCGAGTCTCTACGGCATCTACAGCGGCTTCGAACTGAGCGAAAATGCGGCGCTGCCGGGCCGCGAAGAGTATCTCGACTCGGAGAAGTACGAGATTCGCGTCCGCGACTACGACGCGCCCGGCAATCTCAATATCGAGATCGGTACGTGGAACCGGATCCGGCGCGAGAACCCCGCCTTGCACGAGTTTCGCAACGTCGCCTTTCACGAGACCGGCGACGAGGACGTGATCGCGTTCAGCAAGCGCACGGGTTCGAACGCGCTGTACGTGATCGTCTTGCTCGACCCGCTGCGCGGGCGTGAGACCGAGGTGCGGTTTCCGCTCGTACGTCTGGGGATGGCGAGCGACGCCACGTTCGAGACGGACGAACTCCTCTCGGGACATCGCGAGCGGTGGACCGGCGACCGGCACCGCGTCGGGCTCGAACCGGAGCGGAACCCGGTGATCGTCTACCGTATCGACATGCCGTCGACATGCTTCCCGCCCTGAAGGACGGGGAGTCCAGCGAAGCCGCTCCGCAGCCCCCCTGTTGCTTCACGCTTCTTCGACGACTGCTCTCACGAACCGGAGTCCTCTTGAGTCCTGCACCGCCTCCACGCGCCGTCACGGTCGGCCCGACCGCCGGAATGTTCTTCGCGGCGTTCTCGTCACGATCGTGGACGACGCGGCACGACGTCTCGCCGGAGCGCTGATGCCGAAACAGGAGCGCCCGGGCTTCGCCGACGATCCGCTGTGGTACAAGGACGCCGTCATCTATCAAGTGCACGTCAAGTCGTTCTTCGATGCGAACGACGACGGCATCGGCGACTTCAAAGGCCTGACCCAGAAGTTGGATTACGTGAAGAGCCTCGGGGCGACGTGCATCTGGCTCTTGCCGTTCTATCCCTCGCCGCTGCGCGACGACGGGTACGACATCGCGGACTATCGCAACGTCAATCCGGCCTACGGGACGATGGCAGATTTTCGTCTCTTCGTGAAAGAGGCGCACGCGCGCGGCATCAGGGTCGTGACGGAGCTCGTCGTCAACCACACCTCCGAGCAGCACCCGTGGTTCCAGCGCGCGCGGCGGGCGAAGAAGGGCTCGGTCTGGCGCAACTTCTACGTCTGGTCCGACGATGACAAGAAGTATTCGGGGGCCCGGATCATCTTCACCGACACGGAGACGTCGAACTGGGAGTGGGACCCGCTCGCGGAACAATACTACTGGCACCGGTTCTTCTCGCACCAGCCGGACCTGAACTACGACAATCCGCGCGTGATCGAGGCCGTACTGAACGTGATGCGGTTCTGGCTCGACGCCGGCGTCGATGGCATGCGCCTCGATGCCGTGCCGTATCTCTGCGAGCGCGAGGGCACGGATTGCGAGAACTTGCCGGAGACGCACGGCGTCCTGAAGATCCTGCGCGCCGTGCTCGACGATGAGTATCCCGGCAAGGTCTTTCTCGCCGAGGCGAATCAGTGGCCGGAGGACGTCCGATCGTACTTCGGCGACGGCGACGAATGCCAGATGGCCTTCCACTTTCCGCTGATGCCGCGCATGTTCATGGCGATCGCAGAAGAAGACCGCTATCCGATCGTCGACATCATGCGCCAGACGCCCGAGATTCCTGAATCCTGTCAGTGGGCGATCTTCCTGCGCAACCACGACGAGATGACGCTCGAGATGGTGACGGAGCGCGAGCGCGACAACATGTACCGCATCTACGCGACGGAGCCCCGCGCGAAGATCAACGTCGGCATCCGGCGCCGCCTCGCGCCGCTGATGCAGAACGATCGCCGGCGCATCGAGCTCCTGACGAGCCTCCTGCTCTCGATGCCCGGCACGCCCGTCATCTACTACGGCGACGAGATCGGGATGGGTGACAACATCTACCTCGGCGACCGCGACGGCGTCCGTACGCCGATGCAGTGGTCCGTCGACCGCAACGGCGGCTTCTCGCGCTGCGATCCCGCGCGCATGTTCTTGCCACCGATCCAAGACCCCGTCTACGGCTACCAGAGCGTCAACGTCGAGTCGCAGGGCCGCAGTCCGTCCTCGGCGATCAATTGGATGAAGCGCCTGATCTCGGTCCGGCAGGGCTACAAGGCCTTCGGTCGCGGAACGTTACGATTCTTGCTACCGGAAAATCGTAAAGTGATCGCCTACGTGCGCGAGTACAAGGACGAACGCATCCTCTGCGTCGCGAACCTCTCGCGCGCCTCGCAGCAGGTCGCGCTCGATCTCTCGGCCTTTCGCGGCCGCGTTCCGGTCGAGATGGTCGGCTGGAGCGCGTTCCGCACGATCGGCGATGACCGGTATTTGCTGAGTCTGCCGGGGCATGGCTTCTTCTGGTTCTTGCTCTCGGAGACGGCACAGGCGCCGTCGTGGGAAGGCAGCAGGCCGAGTCGGCTCCCCGAGCTCATCACGCTCGTGCTGCCGCGCGCGGGCGTGGCGGTTTCGGACGCGGTGCAAGCGAAGGCCCTCGCGCTCTTGCATAACGACGTGCTACCCGTCTACCTGCCGACGCAGCGCTGGTTCGGCGAGAAGGGCCGCCGCGTCATACGTGCGGAGGCGGTCGATGCGACGCAGCTCGACGGAAACCGCGATGCGTACTTTGCGATCTACGAAGTCGAACTCGAAGGCACGGCCGGCGGCCGTCACGGCGAACGTCGCTATTTCTTGCCGCTCGCGATCGAGGAGTCGAGCGACGAAACCGCCGTCGATGCGCGACTGACCGTTTCGCGTGTACGCCGCGGCGCGACGACCGGACTGCTCACGGATGCGACCGCGGTCGCCGAGGTGATGCTGCGGACGGTCGACGACCTGCGCGCGAGGAAGCGCTATACGACGGAGAACGGCGTCTTCGTCTTTGCCGGCACGAACGCGCTCGATGTACTGCCGTTCGAGAAGCATGGGAGCGCGCGGCGGCTCAACGTCGAGCAGAGCAATACCTCCGTCGTCGTCGGCGAACGGCTGATGTTGAAATTCTATCGGCACGTTCACCGCGGCGCGCAGCCGGAGCTCGAAATCGCGCGCTTCTTCGATACCGTCGGATTCGAGAACACGCCGGCGTTGCTCGGCTCGATCGAATACACGGACGCGGACGGTGCGACGACGGCGCTCGCGATCGCGCAGGCGTATGTGGAGAGCCAAGGGGACGGCTGGTCCGTGACGCTCGCCTACCTCGAGCGCTTCTTCGACGCTCGCAAGAGTATGGAGACGCCGCGGGACGTTGCGGCCCCGGCCGACGGCTTCGACGGCACGAGCGCCATCGACGATCACGAGATCTATCTCAAGCGCATCCGTCGCCTCGGCGAGCGTACGGCCGAGATGCATCGGGCCTTCGCTACGTCGACCGGCGATCCGGCCTTCGAGCCGGAGCCGATCGCGCAGTCCGATTTCGATCGGTGGAGCGCGAACGCGCGGGAGAGCGCGACGCGGGCGCTCGCGACGCTCGAGCGCGAGCTCGGCCGCATCCCCGACGAGGTCCGCGATTACGCGAGCTCGCTGCTCGAGCGTCGCGACGCGATTCTCGAGCGGCTCACGATTCCGCCGCTCGCTCCCGGCGAGGCGTTGACAAAGACGCGGTTCCACGGCGATTACCATCTCGGTCAAGTGCTCGCCGTCGCTGATGACTTCATGCTCGTCGACTTCGAGGGCGAACCGGCGCGTGAGATCGAGCAGAGGCGCCTCAAGAGTTCGCCGCTGCGCGACGTCGCCGGCATGCTGCGCTCGCTGAACTACGCCGCCGTCGCCGCGCTGCGCGGCTCTTCCCACGACCGTGCGGAGGATACGAGCGCGCTCGCTCCGCTGGCCGCCGAGTGGGAGCGCCGGAGCATCGAATCGTTCATGGCGGGCTACGAAGAGATGATGGCCGGGGCGAGTTCGTACCCGAGCTCGCAGCGGCGAGCGGAGCAGATCCTCGATCTGTTCGTGCTCGAAAAAGCGTTCTACGAGATGTCGTACGAAATTGCCAATCGTCCGTCGTGGGTCCGCATTCCGCTCGAAGGCATCCGCCGGATTCTGGACGGCGATCCCCAACTCGTGACGGCCGGAGATTAGCGCGATGCACGTGACGTACGAACCCGAAGCCGGCGCCGTCGCGGCGATCGCACGCGGCGACCACGGCGACCCGTTCGCGATCCTCGGCATGCATGCGTCGGGCGAGGGCATCGTCGTGCGGACGTTCCAGCCCGACGCCTCCGCCGTCGACGTTCTCGATGCGGCGGGGAATGCCGTCGCGACCCTCGAGCGCCTCCATGCGGACGGCTTCTTCGCCGGAATCGTCACCGGTGCGAAGACGCCGTTTGCGTATCGCTTGCGGCTGACGATCGGCGCGACGACGGTCGACCGCGAGGACGCGTACCGTTTCGGTGAGGTGCTCGGCGATCTCGACGTCTATCTGATGGCAGAGGGACGTCATCACCGGCTCTACGAACGGCTCGGATCGCATCTCGCGACGATGGACGGCGTTGCGGGCACGACGTTTGCCGTATGGGCGCCGAACGCCCGGCGCGTCTCCGTCGTCGGCGACTTCGACGCGTGGGACGGCCGCCGTTATCCGATGCGCCGGCGCGGCGGCGGCATCTGGGAGATCTTTATCCCCGGCGTCGGCCTCGGCGCCGTCTATAAGTACGAGATCCTCGGCGCTTCCGGCATTCAGCCGCTGCGGGCCGATCCGCTCGCCTTCCGCGCGGAGCGCGCGCCCGGCACGGCCTCGGTCGTCGCCGAGCCTGGCAAGCTCGCGTGGAACGACAACGGTTTCATCGCCCGTCGCGACGCGTCGAGCGGCGTGCAGGCGCCGATCTCGATCTACGAGGTGCACCTCGGATCATGGCGGCGCGCCGAAGGTAACCGCTATCTCACCTACGGCGAACTCGCGGAGCAGCTCGTTCCCTACGCCGCCTCGATGGGCTTCACGCATCTCGAACTCATGCCGGTCTCGGAGCATCCATTCGACGGGTCGTGGGGCTACCAGCCGGTCGGTCTCTTCGCGCCGACGAGCCGCTTCGGTACGCCGGAGGAGTTCGCCGCGTTCGTCGAGACGGCGCACGCCGCGGGCCTCGGCGTCATCCTCGATTGGGTGCCGGGCCACTTCCCGACCGACGCGCACGGCCTCGGCAACTTCGACGGCAGCCACCTGTACGAGCACGCCGATCCGCGTCAGGGCTTCCAGCCCGATTGGAACACGCTGATCTTCAATTTCGGACGAGCCGAAGTCGTCAACTTCCTCGTCGCGAGCGCCCTCTTCTGGATCGACCGGTATCACATCGACGGTCTGCGCGTCGATGCCGTCGCTTCGATGCTCTATCTCGACTATTCGCGCAAGGCCGGGGAGTGGATTCCGAACTGCTTCGGCGGCCGCGAAAATCTCGAAGCGGTCGAGATGCTGCGTAGCGTGAACGCGAGCGTCGCCGCGGAGTTTCCCGGGGCCGTGACGATCGCCGAGGAGTCGACGGCGTGGCCCGGCGTCTCGCGGCCGGTCGCCGAAGGCGGCCTCGGCTTTGCCTACAAGTGGAACATGGGCTGGATGCACGACACGCTCGCGTTCGCCCACACGGATTTGCTCTACCGGAGCTTTGCCCAGGACCAACTGACGTTCTCGTTCGTCTACGCCTTCAGCGAGCGGTTCGTGCTGCCGTTCTCGCATGACGAGGTCGTGCACGGCAAAGGCTCGCTCGTCGACAAGATGCCGGGCGATCGCTGGCAGAAGTTTGCGAACCTCCGCGCATTGTACGGATTCATGTTCGCGCATCCGGGCAAGAAGCTGTTGTTCATGGGCTGCGAGTTCGCGCAGGATCGCGAGTGGAATCACGACCGCAGCCTCGACTGGCACCTGCTCGACGACGCCTCGCATGCAGGCGTGGCGCTACTCGTCCGCGATCTCAACGCCGCCTACCGCGAGACGCCCGCCCTGCACCGGTACGATACGGAGCCGCGCGGCCTCGAGGTCTTGCTCTCGGACAAGGCCGCCTGCGTGCTCGCGTTCGCGCGCCACGGCGATCGCGCCGACGAGACGATCGTCGCCGTCGTGAACTTCACGCCGCTCGTGCGCGAAGGCTATCGCGTCGGCGTGCCGCACGCGGGCCGCTACGTCGAGGCGCTGAACTCGGACGACGTGCGCTACGGCGGAGGCGGAGTCGCGAACGGCCCGCTCGACACGCAGTCCGCGCCGTGGAACGACCGCCCGCAGTCGATCGTCCTGACGCTGCCACCGCTTGCGACCGTGCTGCTCTCGCTCACGACGTAGCGAGCGCCATCCGACACGATCTTGCTTACGTGAGCCAGGCATTTTATAGAACGCTTCGAACGCGTGACGGCTTGTGAGACGATCATTCGTCGCGCCCCTGATGTGCGCGATTGTTGCCACCATCGTCTTCCTTCCCTCCATCTTTTCGGGAAAGCTTCTCGCCCTGGGCGACGGCGCGACGGAATCGCTGCCGGCCCTGCTCGCGCCGTTCAGATTATGGCAACCCGACATGATGCTCGGGTATCCGCTCTACGCGGATCCGAGTCAAGCGGCCTTCTATCCGCTTCGATTGCTCGGCACGATCCCGCGCGGTTTCAATGCATACGCCGTCTTTCCGTACGTCCTCGCGAGCACGGCGCTCGCGCTCTACCTCTGCGACGTCCTCGGCGACCGGATCGCCGCCGTCGCGGGTGCGCTCTCGTTCGCATTCGGGGGCTTCACGATCTCGCATTTCGGACACGCGATGATCGTCCATCCGGCGGCGTGGAGCGTCGCGGCGCTCGCCTCAATCGAGCGTTTTCGAAGGAGTGAAGATCGCCGCTGGCTCGCGTGCGTCACGTTATCGATCGCATTTGCATTCGTTTCGGGTCAACCACAGATCGGTCTGTTCGGCATCGTAATCGTCGTCGGATACACCGCATGGTTAGAATGTCTGCCGGCGATCCGTGACCGGAGGCCGTCTCTGCTGCTGCAAGCCGTATCGGCCGAGGCGCTCGGTGTAGCGAGCGCGGCCGTCCTCTTGATTCCCGCCAGCCGCCTCGGCGCCGAGAGCGCGCGCGCCGCGCTCACGTTTCGCGCATTCCTAGAGGATTCGATCCCGGGGGAACACCTCGCTCGCATTTTGACGCTTCCATACATCTCCGGAGGCAGTGCAATCGGCGCGTTCTCAGGCCCGCAGGTGCTCGCGCCGGTTGGGAGCTTTACGGAGGAGGCGACGGCGTATCTGCCGCCGGCCCTCGTGGCGCTCGCGCTCGCCGGTCTGCTCGCGAAACCACGAGCGATCGCCGGATTTTGGATGGCGACCGTCGCGCTCGGCTTCATGCTCGCCATCGGCAACGAGTTACCACTGGCGACCTGGGCGTTCGGGTGGTGGCCCTTCAACCTCTTTCGAGTTCCCGGACGTCACGCATTCGAGATCACGCTCGGCACCTCGATTCTCGCGGCCTTTGGCATCGCGCGACTGCGAGCGGCGGGTAAGCCGTGGCCGCTCCTTGTTACCACTGCAGTGGCGGCGATCATTGCGGCCTTCGCCTTCGCCGATCTCGCGAACGTCGCGCCCGACCCGCTCGCGGTCGGCTCCGCGCGCGCCTTCGCGGTTGCGGTCGGCCTCCAGGTCGCCTTACTCGTGGTCGCCGCGGCGTTCGCGTCCCGCTCGCGGCTCGGCGGAGTTCTCGCTCTCGCCGCCGTTGTGGTCGGAACGAGTGTCTTCGCGGGAACGGCATACTGGCGCGATGCCCCGGACGCCGCCACGTTCGCCCGGCCCGCCTACGCTGACACGCTGCAGCGCCTGCCCCGCACGAGCGGCCAACGCGTGTATGCGTACGCAACCGATCCGAACCTCCTTATGATGCCGAACGAGCCGTCGCTCTTCGACGTGCCGAACGCCGCAGCGTACACTCCTTTGTCATATCCCGGCGTCCTCGATTTTCTGCACGAATCAACGGACGGCCGTTTCCTCGATCTGACGCTACCCGAGTCGACCTCGCCGCCATCCGCTACATCGCGGTGCCGCTCGCTGCAACGCCTGTCACCGCGAATGCGGGGCCAAGTCCGCCCCTCGAGCTGATTCTGACGAGCACCGGTCGCTCGGCATCCGACCGCGTCGCGCTGGCGCCGCCGCAACCCGAGGAAGCGGATGCGCTCGAGCTCGTCTCCGCGCTCGGCGCGTCCACCGACGTCGCGCAAGGTGCCATCATTGGTCGGGTCGATGTCGCGCTCGCGTCCGCTAGGGCCGAGTCGTTCGAGCTGCGCGCGGGCCTCGACACGGCCGAGCTTGCTTACGATCGTGCTGACGTCGGGGGTCACGTGCGGCACCGGCGCGCGCCGATCTTCGAGCATGCGGACGCATCGACTACATGGTATCGCACGACACTACCGCTACGCGCACGGGCGGCGGTGCGTTCCGTCGTGCTCCGCCTGGCGCCGGGCGTGCGCGGCTTCAACCTCCGTCAGGTAGCGCTTCTCGATTTCGCGAGCGGCACCGCGTACGGTTCGGAGCCGATTCGATCCTGTACGCGCGGCCGGATCGCTTTCGACTCGCCGCGACCGCGGGCGCGATCGGTATCTTCGAGAATCGTGACGCGCGCGACCACGCCTGGGTCGAGCGCCCCGCGACGGCCACGCTCGACCGAGACGCCGCCGTCACGATGCGACCGGGACAGTTCCGGCGATCAACGGTACGACGTGCGCTGCCGAATCGCTTGCCGGCTGGTGATGTCCGATCGGTATGACAACGAATGGCAAGGGAGCGTGGACGAACGCACGACAAGGTTCGTTCGGGTCCATGACGTATTGACCGCCGTTGATCTTCCATCCGGTGAGCATCTGGTCGAAGCGCGCTACATCCCCTTACGGCTTTACCGCGGCGTTGCCGTCACCCTCACGTCACTCGCCCTCGCCGGCTCGCTCGCGTTCTGGCCGAGGAGAAGGCGGGCACGTTCGGAAGTCGGTCGGCAAACGCGCACTATGAGGACATGAATTGAAGTCGACGCAACCCGTTGCTTGACCGATCTCAGCCACCGATCGATGCCGAACATCGTTCTACGATCATGCGCGACTTCGCGCTCGCTACATACGCTCGCGACTTGCGCGATCCGAAGTTCATCCCTGCCACGCGTACCGAAGCCGGCGCGGGCGATTCGTGACCGAGCGCCTGCACGGCGTCGCGCTGGACCGGCTTCGAGCGTCGCTTGGAAACACGACTGCCGAATTTCGCGATGGGCAGTGGGAGACGATCGAAGCGCTCGTGCGCGATCGCGCCCGGATGTTGCTCGTGCAACGGACCGGCTGGGGCAAGAGCGTCGTCTACTTTATCGCAACCGCGCTATTGCGTTCGAACGGCGTGGGTCCGACGCTCATCGTCTCCCCGCTACAAGCCCTCATGCGCGATCAGGTGGCGGCCGCGCAGCGACTCGGCTTACGCGCCACGCGAATCGACTCGAGCAACCCGAAAGACTGGGACGGAGCGTTCGAACAGATCGCGGACGACGCGGTCGACGTGCTCTTCGTGGCACCGGAACGATTCGCGAACGACACGTTTCTGCAGCGAGCCGGTGCCATCTTCGACCGCCTCGGTCTCTTCGTCGTCGACGAGGCTCACTGCATCTCCGACTGGGGACACGATTTTCGTCCGCACTATCGCCGCATCGCCTCGTTCGTGCGGAACCTGCCTCCCGCGACACCGATCCTCGCGACGACCGCCACCGCGGACGGACCCGTCATCGATGACGTTCGAGAACAACTCGGAACCAAGGTCGAGGTCGTGCGTGGACCGCTCCGTCGCGATTCCTTGCGACTCGACGTTGTGGCCGATCTCACGTATGCCGAGCGCCTCGCGTGGCTCGCGGAGGCCCTGCCCGCGATGGCCGGAAGCGGCATCATTTACACGCTCACGACACGCGACGCGAATGTCGTCGCCGCTTGGCTGACCCACACCGGGATCCTCGCCGAGCCCTATCACTCGCAGATGGATAGCGATCTCCGAATCGACCGCGAGCGACGCTTGCAGAGCGGCGAGATCAAGGCGCTCGTCGCCACGTCGGCCCTCGGGATGGGTTTCGATAAGCCGGATCTCGGCTTCGTCATCCACTTCCAGGGCGCGCAGTCCGTCGTCCATTACTATCAACAGGTCGGCCGGGCGGGTCGAGCGATTCAGGATGCCTACGGCATCTTGCTCGGGGGAAGCGAAGACGACGACATCTTCGAGTTCTTCGCGACGAACGCGCTGCCGGCCGAAGAGCGGGTTGAGGAGATCTTGTCCGCGCTCTCGGATCACGACGACGGCTTGAGCGTCCCGGGTCTCAGCGCGATCGTGAACGTACCTGTTCAGAAGATCCAGAACGCGATCGATTTTCTCGCGCTATCGAACCCGACTCCGATCATCAAGTCCGATACGCGCTGGGTGCGAACGGCGGTCGCGTACGCCTACCCTCGCGGCGCCGCGCAAGCCCTCGCCGAACGACGGCGCGCGCAGCGCGACGATATGTCGCGCTATGCCGAGGCCGCGACGTGTTGCGCCGTCGTTCTCGGCACGGCGCTCGGCGACGACGATGGTACAGCCTGCGGCCGTTGTCGCGTCTGCACGGGGTCGCCCCTGATCGCTCTGCCCGACCTTACGGCGCGCACGGCGCACGCGGAAGACTTCCTCCATCACCGCGTCATTGAACTTTCGCCTCGAAAGAAGTGGTTCGAGGCAGATCTTCCGGTATTCGGCTTCGGCGCACGAAAGAACATCGTCGAGCCGCAACGTGCCGAGCCCGGCCGGAGTCTCGCGCTGTTCAACGTCGGTAGCGTCGGCCGGAGGTTGCGTAGCGAAAAGTATCGAGACCAACGTTTCTCCAACCTCACCGTCGAGGAATCGGCCGCCCTCTTTCGAGCCTGGGCGCCGACGCCGGCTCCGGCCTGGATCACGGCGATGCCGTCGCTCAATCGACCCCGGCTCGTTCCGGATTTCGCGCGTCGCCTCGGCGATGCCCTCGGGATTCCGTCTGTCGAGGGCCGTACGGAAGACGCACGCGACGGAGGAGCAGAAAGCGATGAACAACGCTACCTTTCGCGCCAAGAATATCGACGGCAGCCTCGAAGTCTCTGCCTTCGAAGGTATGGAGAAGCCCGGATTGTTCGTTGACGACATGTACGACACGGGCGTGACCGTGACGGTCGTGATCGCTCTCCTTCGTCGCGCGGGAGCCGGACCGATCTCTCCCTTCACGCTCATGAAGGCGGCAGAGCGCGAATGATGGTCGCGCAGCCGGAAGCCTCGAGTGATGCGCGCGCGACGTTGCTCCTCACGGCACCGCTCGGTACGGGCGGAGCGAACGGGCCGAAACCGCTCGCCTCGGCCGAGTACGCGGCACTCGCGACGCAGTTGCACAAGCGCGGCTCTCGACCCGGCGATCTGCTCTCTTCCGATGCGCGCGCTCTCACTCGCGAAGCCACCCCGCCCACGGTCGAGCCGGAACGAGTCGAAGCGCTGCTCGACCGCGGGGCGCGCCTCTCGCTCGCCCTCTCGCGGTGGACGAGCGCCGGCATTTGGATCGCGAGCCGTGCCGATTCGTTCTACCCGACGCACTACCGGAAATTGCCAAGAATTTCGGCGCCGCCGATCGTCTACGGTATCGGACCGATCGCGCTCGTCGACCGAGGCGGCCTTGCGGTCGTCGGCTCGCGAGCGCCGGAGCCGTCCGCGGCCGCGTATGCGACGGAGGCGGGCCGATGGGGCGCGCGCGCGGGGATTCAGATCGTCTCGGGAGCGGCACGCGGCGTCGACGAGCTCGCGATGCTCGGCGCCCTCGACGACGGTGGCACGGCGCTCGGCGTCGTCGGCGAGAGCCTCATCAAAGTGGCGTCGCGACGCGGATTTCGTGAGGCCATCGTCGCGGATCGCCTGACCCTTCTCTCATCGTTCGATCCGGATGCGGGATTCAGCGTCGCGATCGCGATGGCGCGAAACCGCTGGGTCTACGCGCTGGCGGATCGCGCGCTCATCGTCGCGTACCGGGAAGGCAGCGGGGGCACGTGGGCGGGGGCGCTCGTCGGACTAAAATCGGGGATGCGGGTCTACGTGCGTACCGGCGATTCCGAGCGTCCCGGAAACGACGCTTTGGTGACTCGCGGTGCGATTCCGGCGCCGGGCGACCTCGACGACCTCTGGCGTGACCTTCATCAATCATCGGTCGCAACCGAGGCATCTCCACCCGTGACGATCTCGAACGAGACGGTCGACGCACGAGTCGCGACGGATCTCTACGACGATGTCGTTCCGCACGTCTTGAGATTGCTCGAACGACCGCTCTCCGCGGCGGCCATCGCGTCGGCTCTCGAACTCACAAAGGTGCAAACGACGGCTTGGCTCATCCGGCTCGTCGAGGAAGGCCGTATCCGAAAGTCGGGATCGACGTTTCAGGCGGTCGCGTCTGACGGAGAACCGGGAGAACTGCTGCTGATGTCATGAGGCGGGCCGCGCTCGGCTGGAGGAAGCTCGTGACCCCTCCCTAGCAAGATCGTTCCCGTCCGCCGATCCCGCCGGCTGCCGTGCTCGTGGCTCCTTCGATTGTCGGCGAGGCCGGAACTCAGTCGCATTTCATCGAGTCTCCGATCGAAGCTGGATCAAGCAGATCTTCGGACGCCTCCTGTCTGCTAGAGTACATCTTGCTACATGATGCTTTTCCCACAAATCGATTCGACTCGAGAGGGTCCAGCGCATCGTGCCGTTGGTATGGCATGTTTCGTCGTTCTGAAAAGAGGCCGACACTTGCTCCGACCGCTCGAGTTGGCTTCGCACGAAAGGTCCGTGAATGCGGCCGGAGTCGAAGCCAATGCTCGACTCGTTCTCGTCCAGGCTTCGGAGCACTTCGTCACCCGTGAGGTCGCGCATTGTCACGAAAAGATCCGGTGATCCGCCGTACGATCGTTATCGCGCCGGATAAGTTCAAAGGGAGTCTCGCCGCACTCGAGGTCGCGCGGGCCATCGAGCGTGGCCTGCGACGCGTGCTGCACGATCGCTTCACGCTCCATCTCATCCCGATGGCCGACGGCGGCGAGGGTACGGTGGCGGCGTTCGTCGAGCACGGTGCGACGGCGGAGCGTCGCGTGGTCCGCGGTCCGCTCGGGGCGGCCGTCGAGGCGACGTTCGCGCGCGAAGGAGATCTCGCGATCGTCGAGATGGCGAGCGCGTCGGGCCTGGCGCTCCTGCCGCCGGAGCGGTACGACGCCCGGTCCGGGTCGACGCATGGGACGGGCGAACTGCTGCGGGCGGCGCTCGATGCCGGCGCGGCGCGCATCGTCGTCGGCATCGGCGGCAGTGCGACGACGGACGGCGGCGCGGGGATGCTCGTCGCCCTCGGGGCGCGACTGCTCGACTCCGCCGGCGAGCCGCTCCCTCCGGGCGGCGGCCACCTCGGACGGCTCGCGACGATCGATCTCACGCATCTCGACGCGCGCCTGCGCGAAGTCACGATCGACGTCGCGGCGGATGTCGACAATCCGCTCTGCGGCGCGCGCGGTGCCGCCGTCGTGTTCGGGCCGCAGAAGGGCGCCTCGCCGAGCGACGTCGCCGTCTTGGACGGCGCGCTCGCGCATTTTGCCGACGTCGCGGCGAGCGTGCTCGGCCATGACGGCAGGGCGGCGCCGGGGGCGGGCGCGGCCGGCGGACTCGGCTTCGCGCTCGCAGCCTTCCTCGGCGCGCGTCTCCGTCCGGGCGTCGACATCATCGCGGAGCTGCGCCGTCTCGATGAAGCGCTACGCGACGCGGCGCTCTGCCTCACGGGCGAAGGACGCATCGACGAACAGACCTTGAACGGGAAGACGGTCGCGGGCGTCGCGAGGATCGCGCGCCGGCACGGCGTGCCGGTGTTCGCGCTCGCCGGAACGCTCGACGCGGCCGCGGAGGAGGCGCTCTACGCGCGCGGCGTCATCTGCGTACCGATCGTCGACGGCCCGATGCCCCTCGAACGCGCGATCGCGCAGACGGCCGAGCTGATCGAAGTCGCCGCCACGCGGCTCGCGCGCACGCTCCAAGTAAGCGGCGCACGGTAAGAGACTTTTCTTCGTCTTCGCCGATGGTTCTCGGATACGGGATACGACCCGCCGGTGTGAAACGGGTCTCCGATGCCTACCGTGCCGATCCTTGGTTCTGCCCTACACGAGCGCTTCGCCGCGATCGTCGGGGATCGCAACACGATCAGCGCTCCGAGCCAACTGCGCACGTATGAGTGCGACGGGCTGACCGGGTTTCGGGTGCGACCGGCGCTCGTCGTGCTGCCGGCGAGCACGGATGAAGTCGCGGCCTGCGTGCGCGCCGGCAGTGAACTCGGCATGCCGATCGTCGCACGCGGCGCCGGCACGGGTCTCTCCGGCGGGGCGGTGCCGAGCGACGGTTCGCTCGTCATCGGTCTTGCGCGCATGAAGCGCATCGTCGAGATCGACATCCCGAACGAACGCATTCGCGTCGAGCCCGGCGTCATCAATCTCGACGTCAGCAAAGCCCTCGCGCCGCTCGGCTACTATTACGCCCCCGACCCCTCGTCGCAGAGCGTCTGCTCGATCGGCGGCAACGTCGCGGAGAATTCGGGCGGCGCGCACTGCTTGAAGTACGGCTTCACCATCAATCACGCGATCGGTGCGACGCTCGTTCTCGCGGACGGCGCGGTCGTCACGGTCGGCGGACCGGTCGCCGATCCCCTCGGCTACGATCTCATGGCGGTCGTCGTCGGCAGCGAGGGGATGCTCGCGATCGTCACCGAGGTATGGCTGCGCATCCTGCGCCTGCCGGAGAAGACGCGGACGATCTTCGCGACCTTCCCGACGACGGCCGAAGGCGGCGCGGCCGTCTCGGCGATCATCGCCGCCGGCATCATTCCGGCGGCCGTCGAGATGATGGACCGGCTCGCGATGGAGGCGATCGTCGCCGCGACCGGCGTCGACTGGCCGCTCGATGTCGGTGCCTCGCTCCTCATCGACGTGGACGGCTCGGCGGCCGAGGTCGACCATACGGCAGAGGCCGCGACCGCGTTCATCCGCGCCGCGGGCGCCCTCGAGATTCGCAGCCCGCGCGATGCCGCGGAGCGCGCGCTGATGTGGAAGGGGCGCAAGAGCGCGTTCGCCGCGGTCGGCCGCATCAGTCCGAACTACATCGTCCAAGACGGCGTCGTCCCGCGCAAAGAGATCGCCGCCGTGCTCGCGGAGATCGACGTTGCGGCCGCCCGGGCCGGGCTGCGCGTTGCGAACGTCTTCCATGCCGGTGATGGGAATTTGCATCCGCTCGTCCTCTTCGATGCGCGCGTCGAGGGCGAAGAGTCGCGCGCCGAACACCTGGGTGGCGAGATCTTGCGCATCTGCATGCGTCACGGAGGTTCGATCACGGGCGAGCACGGCGTCGGCCTTGACAAACAATCGTACATGGGCGAACTGTTCACGGACGACGACTTGGAGACGATGAACTTCGTGCGCTGCGCGTTCGATCCGGAGCGCACGCTCAATCCTGGCAAGATGTTCCCGACGCCGCGGCTCTGCGGCGACCGTCCGGGGGCCTTCGTTTTGAGCGACCAGGAACGCAGCGGCGCGGCCGGGCGCGGATGAACCGCGGCACGATCGAACGGTTCGAGCCGCGTTCGCTCGACGCCGCAGCCGCGATGATGCGCGAGGTGACGCTCACCGGGATGCACGTCGCGTTCGTGGGCGGCGGCACGCACGCGGACGAACCGGCCGGCGTCGAGGCGATCCTCGCGACCGGCGGGATGGCGCGCATCGTGGAGTACGCACCGGCCGACCAGACCGTCACGGTCGAAGCGGGGATCACGCTCGCGGCCCTCGCCGAGGTGCTGGGCCGCGAGGGTCAACGGCTCGTCCTCGAAGTGGCGGAACCGGAGCGGGCGACGATCGGCGGGGCGATCGCGGCGAACGCCTTCGGCCCGCGCCGGATGCGGTATGGAACGCTCAAGGATCTGATCCTCGGCGTCGGCCTGGTCCGCGCCGACGGCACGGCGGCGCGCGCGGGCGGTAACGTCGTCAAGAACGTCGCCGGCTTCGACCTCTCGAAACTGATGGTCGGATCGTATGGGACGCTCGCGCTCGTGACGAGCGCGACGCTGCGCGTGCACCCGCTCGCCGAGGCGACGCGGGCGTTTCGCGCGCGCGCGATGGTGCCGGAACGCGTCTGGGCGTTCGTCGCGCAGACGCGCGACGTGCGGCTCGAACCGGCCGCCCTGATCGCTTCGCGCGGCGCGAACGGCGACGGGTACGCCGTCGACGTCGTGCTCGAAGGCTTCGGGCCGGGCGTCACGGCGAAAGCGGATGCACTCTTCGCGTTCGCGGCGCAGGGCGGGTGGCCGCTCGCCGAGACCGACCCCGCGGTCGCAGCCGAGCTCGACGCACGCGTGCGGCGCTCCGGCCCGCTGCGCGTCCGCTGCTCGACGCCCTCCGCCGATTTCGCGGCGGTCGATCGCCTCGCGATCGGCCCGCTCGTCCGAGCGCTCGGCGACGGCGAGGTCGTCGCCTATCCGACGCTCGGAACCGCCTTCGTCGCCGGCACGCCGAGCGAAGGCGATGCCATTTGCAGCGCCCTCGCGAGCAGCCGGGCCGAGGCCGAACGCCGCGGCGGATCGCTCGTCATCGAGAAGGCCGGAGGCGATCTCGAGGCCGTCGAGCGCTGGGGCACGCCGCCGCCGTCGTTCGGACTCATGCGACAACTGAAGCATCGTTTCGATCCACAGGGCCGGCTGAGCCCGCACGCATTCGTCGGAGGCCTGTGATGTCCACGCCCGATACGGCTCACCCGCAGACGCGCTCCCTGGGCGATCTGATCTCCGATTGCGTGCACTGCGGCTTCTGTCTGCCCGCCTGTCCGACGTACGCTTCGTGGGGCGACGAGATGGATTCGCCGCGCGGGCGCATCGACTTGATGAAAGGCGTGCACGACGGCGTGATCTCGCTCGACGATACGGTCGTGACACATTTCGACCAGTGTCTCGGCTGCATGGCCTGCGTGACGGCGTGTCCCTCGGGCGTGCGGTACGATCTGTTGATCGAAGCGACCCGCGCGAAGGTGGAAGAGCGGTATCGTCGCACGCCGCTCGACGCCGCTTTCCGCCAATTGATCTTTGCCCTGTTCCCCTATCCGAAGCGCCTGCGGCTCGCCGCGCTGCCCCTCGGCGCGTACGCGCGCTCGGGCCTGCAACACCTCGTCCGCCGCTCGGGGTTGCTGCGGTTCTTGCCGGCGCGACTCGCGCAGCTCGAAGCGCTCACTCCCGCGGTCGTTCGCGAGACGCCGCTGCGCGCGTCCTACCCGGCGACGTCGGCTGCGGCCGCGCGCGCGCGCGTTGCGCTCGTCGCCGGCTGTGTCCAGCGCGTCTTCTTTCCGAACGTGAACGCCGCGACGATCCGCGTCCTGACCGCCGAGGGGTGTGAGGTGGTCGTGCCGCCGGCGCAGGGGTGTTGCGGCGCGCTTTCGCTGCACGGCGGTCGCGAGGGCGAAGCGAAGCGTTTTGCCATGGCGCTGATCGCCGCGTTCGAGCGCGAGCCGGTCGATGCGATCGTCATCAACGCCGCCGGGTGCGGCTCGACGCTCAAACAGTACGGCGAACTGTTCGCCGCGGACGACGCGTGGCGCGAACGCGCGCGAGCGTTCGCCGCCAAGGTCCGCGATATCAACGAGTTCCTCGGAGCCCTCGAACCGGTCGCGCCGCGCCACCCGATCGACGCGCGCGTCGCCTATCACGACGCGTGCCATCTCGCGCACGCCCAGCGCATTCGCACGCAGCCGCGCGCGCTGCTGCAGTCGATTCCGGGTCTGCAACTGCAAGAGATTCCCGAGGGCGATCAGTGTTGCGGCAGCGCCGGCACGTACAATTTGTTCGAGCCGCAGAGCGCGATCGAGATCGGCGAACGCAAAGTCGACAACGTCCTCGCAACGCGGCCCGACCTGCTCGCGAGCGCGAATCCCGGCTGCACCTTGCACATCCAATCGTTACTGCGGAAGCGAAATATCGCCGTACGCGCGGCCCATCCGATCGAGATTCTCGACGCCTCGATCGCCGGCCGTCCCTTCCCGGGTATCTGACATGTTCCCACAACTGCTGACGCCGGTTGCCGGCGCCTTGCTCCCATCGTTCCTCGTCGCGGTCTTACCGATCGTGACGGTGCTCGTCATGCTCGGGGTCTTGCGCCGTCCCGCCTGGCAGGCGTCGCTCGCGGGTCTGATCGTGGGTCTGGCCGTCGCGATCGGGCCATGGCACTTTCCGGTCGGCCTCGCGCTCGCGTCGGTGACGAACGGCGCGACGTTCGCCGTGTGGCCCGTGATGTGGATCGTCTTCAACGCCCTCTTGCTCTACAATATCGCGGTCGAGTCGGGGCGCTTCGCCGCGTTCCGGGACTGGATCCTCGACCACTTGCCGAACGACCGCCGCGTCATGCTCGTCGTCATCGGATTCTGCTTCGGCGCCCTGCTCGAAGGGATCGCCGGCTTCGGCACGCCTGTCGCGATCACGAGTTCGCTGCTGATCATGGTCGGCTTCCCGGCCCTCGAAGCGCTCGTGTTCACGCTGATCTTCAATACGGCGCCGGTCGCCTTCGGCGCGCTCGGCGTTCCGATCACCGTCCTCGGAGCGGTGACGCACCTCTCGCCGGCCGTGCTCGGTGCGATGGTCGGACGCCAACTGCCGATCTTCGCCCTGTTGCTGCCGTTCTATGTGATCGCCGTCTACGGCGGCCTGCGGTCGCTGCGCGCGCTGTGGCCGGTGCTCCTCGTTGCGGGTTCGAGCTTCGCGATCACGCAGTTCGTCTGTTCCAACTACATCAATTACTCGCTCACGGACGTACTGTCGTCGCTCGGTTCGCTCGTCGTGACGCTGCTGTTCTTGCAGCGCTGGAAGCCGGCGCCGGACCCCGCCTTCGCGCTTCGCGACGCCGCGCTCGAGCGCCGGCCCGTCGCGATCTCGCTCTGGCAAGCCTGGTCGCCGTGGATCATCGTGTCGCTGACCGTCATCGCCTGGACGACGCTCGCCGTCGCGAAACTCGGCGACCAGAAGATCGCGTGGCCGGGCCTGCACGACGCCGTCTCGATCACGCTGTACAAAAACTTGCCATATGCCGCGATCTGGGACTTTCAGCCGCTCGGCACCGGCACCGCGATCCTGCTCGCGGCGATCATCACGGCCGCGGCCGTGCGTCTTCCGGCCGGCACGTTCGCAGGCTGCGCGCTCGCGACGTGGACGCAGATCCGGACGGCCGTGTTCACCGTCATGCTGATCATCGGCCTCGCGTACCTGATGAATTATTCGGGACTGAACTATACGCTCGGTCTCGGTGTCTCGTCGGTCGGCGCGCTCTTCGTGCTCCTCTCGCCGTTCCTCGGCTGGGTCGCCGTCATGCTCTCCGGCAGCGATACCTCCGGAAACGCGCTCTTCGGCAACCTGCAAGTCGTCGCGGCAAATCAGCTGAAGCTCGACCCGGTCCTCTTCGCCGCGACGAACTCGTCGGGCGGCGTCATGGGCAAGATGATCTCCCCGCAGAATCTCGCGACCGGCACCTCGGTGACGGATCTCAAAGGCCGAGAAGGTGTCGTCTTCGCGCGCACGTTTCCGCACAGTATCGTGCTCACGATCTTGCTAGGCGTCCTGGTCGCATTCGAGCAATACGTCATTCCGTGGATCATTCCGCACTAGAAGGCGGCTCGGCATGGATGTGGTTCTTCCGTACGGATCCTCGACGCTGCAGGTCACGGTGCCGGACGACAGCGACGTCATCGACGCGCCCGCGGCGCCCGCGCTCGCGAACGAGCGCGCCGCTTTCGTCGAGGCGGTGCGCGCGCCGCTCGGCGCGCGGCCGTTGCGTGAGACGATCGGCGCGACCGACCGGGTCGTCATCGTCACCTCGGACGTCACGCGGGCGACTCCGAACGAACGCCTCATTCCCTGGATCCTCGACGAACTGGCGCACGTGCCGCCCGCGCACATCACGGTCATCATCGGCACGGGATCGCACCGGGCGACGACGCCCGGCGAGATGGTCGCGATGTTCGGTGCCCGGACGCTCGCCCGCGTACAGGTTCGCGATCACGACGCGCACGATTCCGAAAGCGTCGTGCGCGTCGGTACGACGGCCGCCGGCGTTCCGGCATACCTCAGTCGCGCCTACGTCGAGGCCGACAAGCGGATCGTGGTCGGTTTCATCGAGCCGCATTTCTACGCGGGGTTCTCCGGCGGCCCGAAGGGCGTGATGCCGGGCGTCGCGGGGATCGAGACCGTCACGCAGTTCCACAACGCGCGCATGATCGGCGACCCGCAGACAACGTGGCTGGCGCTCGAGACGAGCCCCGTCCAGGCGATGGCGCGTGAAGTGACCGCGATGGCGCCGCCGGAGTTCCTCGTCAACGTGACGCTCGACCGCAATCACCGCATCACGGGCGTCTTCTGCGGCGACTATCTCGCGGCGCACCGAGCCGGCTGCGCGTTCTGCGCCCGGTCGGCGTCGCACGACGTACGCGAGCCGTTCGACGTCGTCGTCACGAGCAACGGCGGTTATCCGCTCGATCAGAATCTGTACCAGTGCGGCAAAGGCCTGACCGCGGCGGCTGCGATCGTCAAACCCGGCGGCACGATCGTCCTCTGCGCAGAGTGCCGCGACGGCATCCCGAGTCATGGCAATTTCCGATCAATCCTGCACGCGTACGACTCCGCGGAGTCGATGCTCGCGGCGATCGAGGAGCCGGGCTTCGCGCGCTACGATCAGTGGGCGGCGCACAGTCAGGCGCTGGTCCTGCGCAAGGCAGGCGTCGTCGTGTACTCCTCGCTCGACGATGCCGACGTCCGAGCGGCGTTGCTCGAGCCGACGCACGATCCCTCGGCGACGGTCGGCGAGGCGCTCGAGCGCGCCGGCCGAGGCGCACGGTGCGCGGTGATGCCGCTCGGTCCATATCTCGTGCCCCACGTGCCGGCGTAGCGAGGGCGAAACCGCGCGTGCTAGGCAATCGTGACCAGACGGCCGTGCGGACGAGGCGGCGCGCCGATCATGGATGTGACCCGCCCTGACTCGCCGCCCCGCGCTGACGGCAATCACCTGCTATGCGGCCAAACGGAGGGCGAGCGACGCGTCATCACCGGGTCGCGTGGCCGGAGATGGGCGGCGTCCGGAGCGCCGGGCCGCCCGATTCGCGCGTGAAGACGAAGCAGTACGGACCCGCGGGGTGACGCCAGGCGTCGTCGACGTAGGCTTCGCGCTCGCCCGGCGTGGCGTGGCGCGTATCGGTCTCGAAGACGGCGCACCATTCGCGCCGGCCCCCGTTCGCCGCGCGGGTCCGGTAGGGCCGATGCGTCGCCGGGTCGGTCGCGGCGCCGCGACCGTACCGGGCCGGCGCGGCGGGGTAGGCGCGGGCGAGGTCGCCGAGGTCTTCCACGCGCTGCGTATCGAGCGCGAGCGCGCGCTGTCGCGCCGGGGAGCCGGTGAGCCGCAGTCCGGCAATCACCGCGCCTGCGACCACGATCAGCGTGAGAAAGAGCGCGAGGCCGCGGCCCTTCATCGCGCCTGCTCCGCGCCGCGGTCGGCACGCCGGAGGCCGGCGAGGTAGTAGAGGAAGATGCCGCCGGCGATCCCGATCAGGGAGACGGTGTCGAGGACGAAGAGCAGGTGCAGTTCGCCGCGCAGGAAGTCGGTGAGGAACCAGATGGCATCGCCGAGGACGCAGCTCGCCGCGATCACGAGCGTGATGTACGTGAGCCACCGGCGCGGTCCGGATTCGGCGAGCAGCGCCCCGCGCTGCAGACCGCGCTCGATCCGGGCCTCGATCCAGAGGTAGATCGGGAAAGCGATCAGGATCGTCGCGATGTTGAACGAGAGGTCGAAGTCGCCGCCGACCCACGTGTGTTCGGGGTCGGGCAGATAGCGATCGATCACCTTATACAGGAGATTGCCAAGGGCGATCGCCCACGCCGATAACATGAGGAAGTCGAGCAGATAGATGAACGCGTCGCGAGCGTTGTCGGAGCGCTCGATCGCACGCGGTAGGGCCAGATCCGCCGCGTAGTGCGACGTGAACGCGCGGTAGACGGCGCTCGCGGAGTAGCCGTTGTGCCGCAGCAGCGTGACGAGGAACTCGTCGCCGATGCCGGTGCGTTTGCCGCGCCGGACGACGCTCGCGAGGTCGGTCGGGACGGAGTCGGAGTCGTTCGAATCGTTCATACGGCCAGTATCCGGTGCCGGCGGCCGCCGCGCGTCCGTAGTCTTACGGACCGCGCGCGGAACCGGACCGGCCATTTGGCTAAATGGGCGCCTCCGCGGCGCGGGAACGAGACGTCAACTTGAATATGCCGGATGCGCCTGCGAGTCGCCATCTCACGACGAACGTGGGCTGCGAATTCCACTACGACACGCCCTGGGCGACGGCCGCCGTCTTCGTCGTCCGGCCGCTCACGGACGACCGGGCGCAGTTGCTCAGCGAGACGTGGAGTTCGGAGCCGTACCTCCCGCTCCGCGATTACGTCGATCTGTACGGCAATGCGTGCCGGCGGCTCGTCTTGCCGCCCGGTCCCGTGCGCGTGCGGTACGACGCCTTCGTCGAAGTCACGGGCGATCTCGATCCGATCGATCCGCGCGCCGAACAGCATGACCCCTCGGAGCTCCCCGACGGCGTGCTGATCTATACGTTACCGAGCCGCTTCGCTCAGAGCGATCTGCTGGGCGACGAAGCGTGGCGACGATTCGGCGCGACGAAACCGGGCTGGGAGCGCGTCCAGGCGATCGTCGATTTCGTGCATCACCACCTGACATTCGGCTACGGCTCGAGCATCGCGACGACCTCGGCCGTCGACGTCTTCGCCTCGGGCCGCGGCGTCTGCCGCGATTTCGCGCATCTCGCGATCGCGTTCTGCCGCGCCATGAACGTCCCGGCGCGCTACGTCTTCGGCTATCTGCCCGATATCGACGTGCCGATCTCGCCGCTGCCGATGGACTTCTGCGCGTGGTTCGAAGCCTTTCTCGGCGGCCGGTGGTGGACGTTCGACCCAAGAAATAACCAGCGGCGCATCGCGCGCGCGCTGATCGCCCGCGGCCGCGACGCCCTCGACGTCGCGATGGTGACGACGTTCGGACGCGCCGATCTGCAGACGATGACCGTTTGGGCCGACCGCACGGAGACGGCATGAGCGCCGAACCCGCGCTCCGGCCGGCCGCAAGCGACCTCTGGACGCAACCGCACCTCACGCCCGCGATCGCCCCGGAGAGCGTCGCTTGGGACCGTGTGGAGAGCGCGACCTATCGCATCGATCAGCGGTTCTTCTACGAGTATCCGGGTCCGATCGCAAATCTTCGCCACCGGCTCGTCGTCTCGCCACCGCGCCGTCACGGCGCGCAGGAACGGCTCGCGCGCCGGCTCTCGCTCGCGCCGCACGTGCCGACCGAGCGCGCGACCGACGCCTTCGGGAACGACGTCGTCACGATCGACGTGCCGCACGTCGAGTCATCGTTCGACGTCACGTTCGCATCGCTCGTGCAGACGCGCGCACTGGCAACGACGCACTACGTGGCCGCCGTGCCGCTCTCGCTCCACCAGCCGGCCGGACTGACCGCCTGCGACGACGCGATGCGCGAGACGGCCTACGAGATGCGGCGATCGTACGACGACGACGAAGCCCGCGCGCGCGCGATCTCGTCGTACGCGTATCGCCGGATCACGTACACGAAAGATGTCACGGACGTCGGCACGACCGCGATCCAGGCGTTCCACTTCCGCCGTGGCGTCTGCCAAGATCTTGCACATGTCGCTCTCGCGCTCGGGCGCGCCGCGGGTCTCGCGTGCCGCTACGTCTCGGGCCACTTGCTCGGGGAGGGCGGCACGCACGCGTGGGTCGAGTTCCTGATTCCGGAGGAGTCGGGCGCGGGCCGTCGGACGCGGGTGCTCGCGCTCGATCCGACGCACGACCGCGACGTCACGATGCGGTACGTCGTCGTCGCCGTCGGACGCGATTACGAAGACGTGCCGCCGACGTCGGGCGCTTACGACGCGCCGTACTGCGGGACGTTCACCGCGCGCCACGCCGTCACGATCGCGCGCGTCACCTACGCCTGAGGACTCGCGTGGATCATTCGAAACTCTCCAAAATGCTCATGTTCGTCGCGGTCCTCTTCTTCGTCGCGGGTTTCGCTTTGCAACGGAGCGCCGGGTCCGCAGACCTGTCTCTGCATCGTGGATGGCCATGGCTGGCGATTGTCTATGGCGCCGCTGCCCTGTCGATTATCGCGGGCCTCGTCACGATGCGTCCCTCGAATGGGAGGTAACGCGCCGTGCGGTCGGGCCGGGGCGGCGGTCGTCGTAGCGCACGATCTCGGCGCGCGGCGGACCATCGCCGAGCCTGAGCAGCGCGTACGAGTAGCGTGACTCGCGGCGCTTGTCGGTCGGCGAGCCCGGATTGACCAGCAAGATCCCGTCATACGAGGCGACGAGCGGCTGGTGACTATGACCGAAGCAGACGATGTCGACCGTGCCGGGTGCGAAGCTGCGCCGCGCGCGCTCGGGCGTCGACGCGCCCGCGCCGAGGTCGCCGTGCACGAGGCCGATCCGCACGCCCTCGATCGTGAGGATCTTCGAGCGCCCGAAGCGCCGGACGAGCTCCGGACCATCGTTGTTCCCGGCGACCGCGTCGACCGGCGCGATTCGCTCGAGCGCCTCGACGGCGAGGCCGTCCACGTGGTCGCCGCCGTGCACGATCCGCGTGACGCCCGCCGTCCGCAAGCCCTCTTCGAGTGCCCGTGGGAGGGCGGTGCCGAAGCGAGGCAGGTGCGTATCCGAGACGACGCCGACGGTCGTCACGCGCGGCCCCGTGGACGGCTCGCCCGACCGGGTATATTCGAGGGGTGACGACGATCGAGGCGCCTCTGTTCGCATCCGCGATGGCCGTATTGCAGCGTGGCGGCGGCGCGGCTTCGTCGCTCACGGCCCCGCTGCTCGGCGCGCCGACCTGCGACGGTACGGGCGTTCCCACGCTCGGGCGCGCCGCGGAGTACGAACTGCTCCTCGCGTCGGGGGCCTGCGATGCGAGCGTCGGCCGGCTCTTCGAAGGTCATGTCAACGCCCTCCAGCTCGTCGCCCGGTTCGGTACGGACGCGCAGCGGGCCCGCGCGACGGACGTCGCCCGGGCGGGCGGGCTCTTCGGTGTCTGGAACACCGAGCCGGCCGACGGCGTGCGCGTCGTGCGCGAGGACGCGCGCGGCTTCGAACTCGCGGGGCGGAAGACGTTCGGCTCCGGGGCGGGTCGCCTCGCACGCGCGATCGTGACGGCCTCGACGCCGGGCGTCCCGCAGCGGATGATGCTCGTGCCGATGGACGAGGTCGTCACCGGCATCGATCGCGACTCCTGGCATCCGCTCGGCATGCACGACTCCGAGAGCTACAGCGTCTCGTTCGACGGCGTCCGCTTGACGCGCGACGCGTGCATCGGTGAGGCCGGCGACTATCAGCGCGATCCGTGGTTCTCAGGCGGCGCCTCACGATTTCTTGCCGTCCAGGCCGGTGCGATGGAGCGGCTGCTCGACGAACTCGGCGTCTTCTTGAACGAGCGCGCCCGGGCGGACGACGCCCTCCAACTCGCGCGCGCCGGGGCGTGCGCCGCGGCGGTCGACGGCGCGCGGCTCTGGGTCGAGGCGTGTGTCGCGGCGTGGGAACGCTTCGATGCGGCCGCGGCGAGCGACGCCGACGTCGCCTCCGCGCGCGACGCGCTCCTCGCGCTCGTCGATACGGCCCGTGTCGCCGTCGAGGCCGCCGCGCTCGCGACGCTCGAAGCGGTCGAGCGTTCCGTCGGCGCGCGGGGGCTGCTCGAACCGCTGCCGTTCGCGCGCATGATTCGCGACCTCCGGATGTACCTGCGTCAGCCGAACCCCGATGCCGCCTTGCTCAGAGCCGCGCGCCACGCCGTCGCGCGGGGCGCCGCACGCAGCTCGAACCGCTCGCGCGCGTAAGCTTCGAGCCGCTCCGTCGCGCGCTCGATCGCGACGCCGGCGCGCGCGAACGCTCCGGCTTCGGTCGCCGCGCGTTCCAGGCTCTCGAAAGCCGCGCCGAAGGCCGGTGCCGCTTCCAGCACGTCATCCAGGTGCGCCTCGGTCGTCGCGAACGTCTCGGCGGCGAGCCGGCGCTCGGCGGCCGTCGCGGCGCCGGGACCCGCGTGAAAGCAGCGCCGCAGCGCCGCGCGCGTCGCAACGCGCGCGAGCGTGAGCTCCGGATCTTCGACGTGCATCGACCGGCCGCGCTCCGCGAGCGCACGCATCTTTGCCACGTGCGTTCCGAAGCCGCCGCCGGCGCGCGGATCGAAGCGCGGCGAGGTCGTCACGCGTACGCGCAGGCTGTGGCGGAAGCGCGCGTCGATGCGCGCGAGCGCGCCGTAGAACGCGACGTCCTCCAGCACCGGCACCGCCGGCAGTCCGCCGGCTCGCTCGTAGACGTCGGCGCGCACGGCGAGACTGGCACCGAATTGCTGGCCGTGACGCGGCCACGGATCGTGCGCCAGCGGATCGCGCCGTGCCTCGAGGCGGGCGACGGCGAAGCGGTACCGCTCGTCCGTCGCGAGCGCGCGGGCGAGCGCGGGATCGAGGGCCCGGGTCGTCGCGGCGTCGACGAAGATGCGGCCGCCGACGGCGTCGGCATCGCGCAGCGCGCGCTCCGTCTCGGCGATCCAGCGCGCGCCCGTCACGGAGTCGGCGTCGGTCGTCGCGATCGTGCCGTCCGGGCGGCCGACTGCCGAGAGACGCTCGGCCGCCGCGTCCATCAAGGCGGCGCGGGCGGTGCCGACGTGGGCGCGGTGGCGCGGGAGTGCCGCCTCGACGACGTGGACGAGCGCGTGCGGCGTCGCCGCAGCGAACGCGCGCACGCGCTCGGCCGTCGGGTCGCCGCAGCCGTTCGCGAAGACGATCGTCTCGACGGCGCCGTATGGCAACGAGCGATCATCGGCGCGGCACTGCGCCGCGATCGCCGCGAGCGCCGCCCCGACGTGCGCGGCTTCGTCGCGTGCGGGGACGACGATGCAGAAGCGCAGGGCCGGATGCGGAGCCGGAAGGCACTCGGGCAGACGATACCGCTCCTCCGTACGGTTCACGCCGCGGGCGTCGCAGATGACGCCGGCGCGAGCAGGTCGATCCGGTAGCGTTCCGCGCGCGAACCGGCGGTCCGGGAGAAGCGGGCGTCGCCGAGGAATGCGTCGTGCACGGCATCGCCGTCGCGCACGTACTCCTCGACCTTCGGAAGAAAGTGGACGAGCAAGAGCCTGCCACCTGGTGCGAGCGACGCGGCGATGCGCGAGCGCGCGAGCGCGAGATCGGCATCCGACCAGTAATAGCCAACCTCGCAGAGCGTCACGAGGTCGAAGCGTCCCGAAGGATAGGCAGCGGGCAGCGTCCGCTGGGCGAAGCGAACGCCGGGCAGCGCGGCGCAGCGGGCGCGGGCGCGGGCGAGCGCCGTCGCGCTGACGTCGACGGCGAGCAGATCACTACAGCGGGCCACGAGGCGCTCCGTGAAGACACCGATCGAACAGCCGATTTCGAGCGCGCGGTCGTACCGCTCGCGGTCGAGCGTCGCGAGCGAGCGGTCGTATTTCTCCGCTTCGTACTCGCTCGTCTCGAACGACCACGGATCGTCATGACGCTCGTAGAGCCGTTCGAAGTAGGCGCGGTCGAGCGAGTTCACGCGCGCGGCGAACTCTCGAGAAACCGTTCGACGTCGCCGCAGGCGTCGACGATGAGCGCGTGCGGAAGGCGGAAGCCGCCGGGATCGTCCCGCACGACGCGCCCGAACTGCGAGCGGTGGGCGGCGATCGCGCGCCGTTTCTGCGCGAGCACGGAGCGCGTGTCGACGATCACGACGTTCGTTGCCGCATCCTCGAACGCGCCGCCTCCGGTCTCGCCGCGCAACCGTAGCCAGACCGCGTACTGCAGCCGTCGCGCGCGCGCCCCGGCCGCTGCGAGCGCGCGCGACGCGAGCGCCGCCGCGGCGATGTGATCGGGATGCGGATCGAAGGCGACCGGCACCAGCACGACCGTCGGCTCGAACGTGCGCACGAGTAGCTCCAGCCGCCCTGCGAGCGCGGCATCGCCCGCGTCGAGTGCGCCGTCGCGACCGCGCAGGAAGTGGGCGCGGTCGAACCCGATGCCGAGCGCCGCGAGGCCCGTACGCGCCTCCGCCTCCCGCAGATCCCGCAGCGCCGCTCGCGAAACGCTCGGCGAGCCGAGATGCGAGGCGCTGCCGTCCGTGAGGTAGGCGACCCGCGCGGCCGCTCCCGCGCTCGCGGACAGGGCGAGCGTGCCGCCGCAGGCGAGCACGTCGTCATCGGGATGCGGGGCGACGACGAGGATGCGGTCTTCGGCCGCGGGCGTGTACGGTGCCCCGGCGGCCTCCACGATCACGCGTTCGTCGTGGTGTCGTAGGCGCGCCAGCGATCGTGGATCGCGACGCGCTCCGCATCGACGATGCGGTCGATCGCCTCTCCGCGCGCGAGCGGGCAGCCGCAGTGTGCCGGCGCGACGCCGGCGGCGCGGACGATCGTGCGGCAACCGCCGCCCTCGTGATCATCGACGGTGTGGCCGCAGGCGTTACAGGTGATGAGACGGTCGATCGACATGGACGTAACGCTCCGCGCTCAGGATGAGGTGACTCTCTCAATTTACCGCGCAAACGGCGAACGAAACGCCCGGCACCGCGGTCGCGGCGCGAACCCGCGAGGGCAGGAGTGCCTCGCAGAGCGCGTCAACAACCGGCGGGCGAGCCGCTGTCGCCGCTATCCGTTTTTCCACGTGGTGAGATGCTCAAGCTGACGTTCCAGGCTCCGACGTCTTCGCGTCGCCTGCCCTTTGGGCTGGCCGACGTTGCCGTGATCCTCGGTGCCCTCGTCGTGCTCGCCCTCATTGCGCGCGTCGGCTCCGGCGCCTTCGTCGCCTTCGTGCCGCCGAATACGCTGCCGAAGGTCTCGCTCGATCGCGCGATGCTTCCCTATTACGCCGGGCGCTCGATGCTGCGCATGCTCGTCGCGCTCCTCGCCTCGACGCTCTTTACGTTCGTCTACGGCTGGCTCGCGGCCAAGAGCCGTCGCCTCGAACGCGTGCTCGTCCCGCTGCTCGATATCTTGCAGTCCGTGCCCGTGCTCGGCTTTCTCTCGATCACGGTCACGGGCTTCATCGCGCTCTTTCCGGGGAGTCTGCTCGGGCTCGAAGCCGCCTCGATCTTCGCGATCTTCACGGCGCAGGCGTGGAACATGACGTTCTCGTTCTATCAATCACTGCGGACGGTGCCGAACGATCTGCTCGAAGCCTCCGCCCTGTACCGGCTTTCGGGCTGGCAGCGTTTCCGTCAGATCGAGGCACCGGTCGCGATGATCGGCGTCGTGTGGAACGCGATGCTGGGCTTCGGCGGCGGCTGGTTCTTCCTCTCGGCGAGCGAGGCGATCAGCGTCCTCAATAAAGACTATACGCTGCCCGGTATCGGGTCGTACGTCGCCGTCGCCGCGGGCGCGCGGGACATGGGGGCGCTCGCGTGGGCGGCGCTGACGATCGCGATCGTCATCATCCTGACGGACCAGCTGCTCTGGAAGCCGCTCGTCGCGTGGTCTGACAAATTTCGACTGGAGACGAGCGCCTCGGGCGACCCGCCGCAGTCGTGGATCTACGATCTCGTGCGCACGAGCCGGATCCCGCACGTCCTCGGAGCCGTGACGGAGCCGATCTTCGATGCCGTCAACGGCCTCTTGGATCGCCTCACCGCCGTCCGCATCTCGCGTACGGAGACGCCGCCGCCGAACCCGGTGCTCGACCGCCTCTACGACATCGCCCTGCTCGTCGCCGTCGCCCTGCTCGTCGTGGCCGGCGGCAATTTCGTCGTGCGCGAGGTCGGCGTGCACGAGGTCTTCCGCGCCTTCGGCCTCGGACTGCTCACGCTCGGCCGCGTCTTCATCTTGCTGATCTTCGCCTCGCTCGTCTGGACGCCGATCGGGGTGGCGATCGGCCTCGATCCGAGACTCACGCGCGCCCTCATGCCCGTGGTGCAGTTCTTGTCATCGTTCCCGTCCTCGTTCGTCTTTCCGTTCGCGGCCTTCGCGTTCATCACGTATCACATCGATATCGGCTGGGGCTCGATCGCCCTGATGGCCCTCGGCGCGCAGTGGTATATTCTCTTCAACTCGATCGCCGGTGCCGCGGCGATTCCGACGGAGCTGCGCGAGATGACGCGCGATCTCGGCGTGCGGGGCTGGAAGCTCTGGCGAACGCTCATCATCCCGGGCATCTTCTCGACATGGGTGACGGGGGCGATCACGGCGAGCGGCGGCGCGTGGAACGCGAGCATCGTCTCCGAGGTCGTCGCGTGGGGTGCGAAGCCGCTCGTCGCGCACGGCCTCGGCAGCTATATCGCCGAGGCGACCGGGAAAGGCGACTGGCCGCGGATCACGCTCGGCGTCTCGATCATGTCGCTCTTCGTCGTCGCGATCAATCGCGTGCTCTGGCGTAGGCTCTACCGCCTCGCGGAGGCGAAATACCGGTTGTGACTACCACCACGCAGACGACGGCCACGGCTCCCCTGATCGACGTCGCGGGCTGCTCGAAGCGCTTTCCGTTGCCCGAAGGCAAGGGCGAGTTCACGGTGCTGCGCGACATCAACCTGAGCGTCCGCAAGGGCGAGGTCCTCGCGCTGCTCGGCCGCAGCGGCAGCGGCAAGTCGACGCTGCTGCGCATCATGGCGGGCCTGATTCCGCCGAGCGAGGGCACGGTCTCGAGTGACGGCGGTCCGCTGCACGGCAGCAACCCGAACGTCTCGATGGTCTTCCAGAGTTTCGCGCTGCTGCCGTGGCTGACGGTGCTCGAGAACGTCGAATTGGGCCTCGAGGCGCGCGACGTCCCGCGCGCGACGCGTTCGCGCAAGGCCTTCAAGGCGATCGATCTCGTCGGCCTCGACGGCTTCGAGAGCGCCTATCCGCGCGAGCTCTCCGGCGGCATGAAGCAGCGGGTCGGCTTCGCGCGGGCCTTCGTCGTCGAGCCGAAAGTGCTGTTCATGGACGAGCCGTTCAGCGCGCTCGACGTCCTGACGGCGGAGAATCTACGCGGCGAGATCGACGATCTCTGGAACGCGAAGCAGTTCCCCTCGCAGAGCATCGTCATCGTGACGCACAATATCGAAGAGGCCGTGCTGCTCGCCGACCGCGTCGTGATCCTCGGCGCGAATCCCGGCCGCATCCGGGGCGAGATCGCAATCGACATGCCGCGACCGCACAACCGGAACGACGAGCGCTTCAAAGATTTCGTCGACTTCGTCTATACCGTGATGACGAATCCGGAGGCCGCGGTCGAACGCGCGACGCCGGCCGCCGGCGCGCCGGCGAAGCCCGTCGAGGCACCGGCCTCGCCGTTCGCGCAGCCGCTGCCGCACGTCCGCGTCGGCGGTCTCTCCGGGTTGCTCGAGCTGCTCGCGGAGCGCGCCGGGACCGAGAGCGATATCTCCGAGGTGGCGGAGAGTCTGCAACTGCCGATCGACGATCTGCTCGCGATCATCGACGCCGGTTCGCTGCTGGACTTCACGACCGTCAAGGATGGCGAGATCTCACTGACCGAGATCGGCCGCGACTTCGCGACGACGACGATCCTGCGCTCGAAGGACCTGTTTCGGCAGCAGGCGACGCAGAAGGCGCCGATGATCGCCGCGATCCTGAAGCTGCTGCGCGAAGAAGAAGGCCAGATGAAGGCGGACGTCCTGCGCGACGAGCTCGGGACGATCTATCCCGACCCCGAGGCCGAGCGGCAGTTCGCGACGGCGATCGATTGGGGCCGCTACTCCGAGCTCTTCGAGTTCGAGGCCGACGACGATATCATCATCCTGCCGGAGCGGGAACTCGACACGATCCCCTCGGATCAGTGAGCGCGCGACGCGGCGCCGTGCGCAGCGTTCGTGGCAGCGGCGGGCGATCGACACGGCCTCGGGGTACGGCGGGTCACAAAAGCCGCCGCCGGCGTCCTGATCGGCGAGGAATGGTGCACTGACACGGTGGACCGATATGGCGAGCTCCTCTTCCTTCGGAGGTCTTGACACGATGCGTACCGGACGATCGATCATTGCCATGCTCGCGGTGCTCCTCACGGCGCCGCTCCTCTCCGTCGCCGGATCGCGACCGGCCTGCGCTGCGACGGCGCCCGTGACGACCATCGTCCTCGTGCCGGGCGGAACCTCCGTCCCGGTGCACGTCGTCGGTGAGGTCTCCTCCGGCAAGCTCCACGACGGCGACACGTTCCAGATCCAAGCCGCCGACAACGTCGTCATCAACGGGCTGATCGTCGTTCGGAAAGGAGCCGAGGGGCAAGGCACGATCGCGGCGGTCGATCATGCCGGGGGCAACGGCCACAGCGGTACGCTCGAACTGAACTTCGACTGGCTCTACGCGGTCGACGGTGGCAAGATCAAGCTCTCCCCGGCGAAGCAGCAACAGGCCGAGGCGGACCGCAAAGGCGCCTCGTCGACCGCGACGATCGTCGGGATCGCGACGCTCGGCATCGGCGGGCTCTTCGGACACAACCTCGCCCACGGCCGCGAAGTCACGATCGACGAACGGAAAGTCCTCACGGCGTTCGTCGCCGACAACGTCCACGTCGAGGCGAGCGAACGGGCTGCGGACGTCGACCACTTCGACCATTGAGGTCGTAGCAGATCGAAGCTAGGCGCCGACCTTCGCTTCGGCGAGTTCGTGGAACTCGGGGTCGCCGAGGCCGTGTCGCAGATACGAACGCGAGAGCTTCACGTATTCGGGGCCGCCGTGATCGACCCAGGCGGCCGTCACGCCGTCGACGCTCTTCTTGACCTGCGCCGGGGCGCCGACGGCGACGACCTCGTCCGGAATGCGGGCGTTCGTCGCGACGACGCTGCCGGCACCGATCAGCGAACGGCGGCCGATCGTGGCGCCGTTGAGCACGACGGCGTTACTGCCGATCAGCGAGCCGTTGCCGACGCTGCAATCTTCGAGGACCGCGCAGTGGCCGATCGTGACGTCATCGCCGACGATCGTCGTGCAGCCTTCGCTCACGTGGATCACCGCGTTATCTTGCACGGACGTGCGCGCGCCGATGCGGATCGGGCCGTTGTCGCCGCGCACGATCGTCCCGAACCAGATGCTCGCCTCTTCACCGATCTCGACGTCGCCGATGAGGACGGCGGTCGGCGCGACGAACGCCGACTGGGCGACGCGCGGTGCCTTGCCGTTGTATTCGATGAACATGCGGGCACCTCGACGAACGGGAGAAGGGTGCCCATTCCCATTCGAAGCCGGAGGTCCTCGTGAGCGAACATCGCCATCGCACGGCACTGCGCGGCGTGAAAGCGACGCCGCGGCCGCTCGCGGACAACCCGCTCTACACGGCGGTCAACTACACGTACGCCGGCCGCGTCGGGCACGTCCACGAGGTCGTCACGATCGGCGGCAAGGAGCTCGTGAAGGTCGGCTTCGACGATCGCAAGATCGTCTATTACTTGCTCGACGATCTCGACCTCGACCGTTCGGCGAACCGCGGCACCTTCCACGACGTCCCCGCGACGACGAGCCCCGAGGAAGCCTAACTAGCGTGTTGCCTCGTCGAGTCCCGCGTCGAAGTGCGACCGGACTCGACGCGCGCTACGGTTTCGGCGTCGCGAACGCGACGTGGATGCAGGTCCGGCTCATCTGCGAGCTCGCGTTTTCGGGGAGCCGGACCGCCGTGAGCGTGACGCAGAAGTCGTGCCGTCCCGCGGGATCGATGACGAGCGAGTGCGTGCCGGCGGCGCTCTCCCGCGGCGCGGGCCAGAGGGGCTGTGCCGCCGCCGGCTCGATCGCGTAGTTCACGTCGGTGGCAGTCGTGCAGCGGTCGCCGCCGCAGGGCCGCGGCGCGTAGGTGAAGCGGACGATCAGGCCGGCTCCGCTCGCGAGGAGCTTGCGGCAGGCCTCGGGCGTGACGCCGTCGCCGAGGCGTTCGGCGGTACAGCCCTCGACCGTCGAGAGCACGGCGACGTCCCCGACCGGCGCGACGTGGAACTTGTCTTTCGCGGGAAAGCCGAGCGGGATGAAGAGTGCGAGCAGCATCTTGCCCAGGTTCGACGAGCGCCATGCGAGACCTTAAGGTCCGGGAGCTAGGATAGCGAGGTGTCCGACATGATGACGAGTCCCGAGCCCGCCGGCGGCGGCCCGCTCGATGCGGAAGCCCTCCGCACGATCGACGCATACTGGCGTGCCGCGAACTACCTGTCGATCGGGCAGATCTATCTGCTCGACAATCCGCTGCTCCGCGAGCCGCTGACGCTCGACCACGTGAAGCCGCGACTGCTCGGTCACTGGGGCACGACGCCGGGTCTGAACTTCATCTACGCCCACCTGAACCGGATCGTCGTCGCGCGCGACCTGTCGATCTTGAACGTGACGGGTCCGGGCCACGGCGGTCCCGGCATCGTCGCGAACACGTACCTCGAAGGCACGTATAGCGAGTACTATCCAGATATCGCCTGCGACGCCGAAGGCATGCGACGCCTCTTTCGGCAGTTCTCGTTTCCCGGCGGCATTCCGAGTCACGCCGCGCCCGAGACACCGGGGTCGATCAACGAGGGCGGCGAGCTCGGCTACTCGCTCTCACACGCGTACGGCGCCGCGTTCGACAATCCGGAGCTCGTCGTCGTCTGTACGATCGGCGACGGCGAGGCGGAGACCGGGCCGCTCGCGACCAGCTGGCATAGCAATAAATTCTTGAACCCGATCTCGGACGGTGCCGTGTTGCCGATCCTGCACCTCAACGGGTTCAAGATCGCGAACCCGACGATCCTCGCACGGATCTCGGATGACGAACTCGGCGCCCTGATGCGCGGCTACGGCTACACGCCGTACGTCGTCGCGGGCGAGGACCCCGGCACGATGCACCAGCTGATGGCGCGGACGCTCGACGCCTGCTTCGACGAGATCGCGCGCATCCAGCGGCACGCCCGCGAGACGGGCGACGCGAGCCGGCCGCGCTGGCCGATGATTGTCATGCGGACGCCGAAGGGCTGGACCGGGCCGAAGAGCGTCGACGGCAAGCGAACCGAGGGCTCGTGGCGCTCCCATCAGGTGCCGCTCGACGGTCTGCGTCAGAATCCGGCGCATCTCGAGCAACTCGAACGGTGGATGAAATCGTACCGGCCGGACGAGCTCTTCGACGAGGACGGCAGACTCGTCGCAGAGCTGCGCGCGCTGCCGCCGCGCGGGGCGCGGCGGCTCGGCGACACGCCGCATGCGAATGGCGGCCGGCTGTTGCAGGCGCTCGAGATGCCGGACTGGCGCGCCTACGGCGTCGCCGTCGAGCGGCGCGGTGCGACGACCGGCGAGGCGACGAAGGTGCTCGGGGCCCTGCTGCGCGACGTCATGCGGAGCAACGACGCGCGCAAGAACTTCCGCGTGATGGGCCCGGACGAAACGTCGTCGAACCGCCTCGACCATCTTTTCGAGGCGACCGGCCGGCGGTGGGTCGCCGAGGCCCGCGCGGACGACGATGACTACTTGTCGCCGGATGGCCGCGTGATGGAGATCTTGAGCGAACATACCTGCCAGGGCTGGCTCGAAGGTTATCTCCTGACGGGCCGGCATGGACTCTTTTCTTGCTATGAGGCCTTCATTCACATCGTCGACTCGATGTTCAACCAGCACGCGAAGTGGCTCGAACAGTCGAACGACGTGCCCTGGCGCGCGAAGATCGCCTCGCTCAACTACCTGCTGAGTTCGCATGTCTGGCGCCAGGATCACAACGGCTTCTCGCACCAAGATCCCGGCTTCATCGATGTCGTGCTGAACAAGAAGCCCGGCGTCGTGCGCGTCTACCTGCCGCCCGACGCGAATTGCCTGCTCTCGGTCGCGGATCACTGCCTGCGTAGCAAGAATTACGTGAACGTCATCGTCGCCGGCAAGCAGCCCACCCTGCAGTATCTCGATGTCGCGTCGGCCGAGCTGCACTGCGCGAAGGGCATCGGCATCTGGGACTGGGCGAGCAGCGATGCCGCCGGGGTGCCGGATCTCGTCGTCGCCTGCGCCGGCGACATTCCGACGCTCGAGGCGCTCGCCGCGACGTCGATCCTGCGCGAAGCGGCGCCGGAGCTCGAGATCCGCTTCGTCAACGTCGTCGATCTCATGAAGCTCGTGCCGGCGAGCGTCCATCCGCACGGCCTGCCCGACCGCGACTTCGAGGTGCTCTTCACGCTCGAGGCGCCGGTCGTCTTCGCGTACCACGGCTACCCCGCCGTCATCCACCGCCTGACGTACAACCGGACGAATCACGCGAATTTTCACGTCCGCGGGTTCATCGAGAACGGCACGACGACGACGCCCTTCGACATGCTCGTCTTGAACGAGCTCGACCGCTTCCACCTCGTGCTCGCGGCGATCGAACGGGTGCCGGCGCTCGGCGTGCGCGCGGCGCACCTGCGCGAGCGCATGTACGACGAGCTGGCAAAACATCACTCGTACGTTCGCGAGCATGGCGAGGATCTGCCGGAGGTCCGCAACTGGGTATGGCCCGGATAGTCCTGAACGGCGGCTCGAGCAGCTGGAAGTGCGGCGTCTACGACGTCGCAGCCCGCGCCGCAGCGCTCGATGCGGGCGAACCGCTCGCCGAGGTGCGTCTCACCTGGAGCGCGGAGGCGAGCGACGATGCCGAGATCGCGCTTCGGAAGACGGGCGGCGCGAGCGTCCGTCGCCGGACGACGCTCCGGCACGCCGAGGCCGTTCCGGCGATCCTGGATGCGCTCGCGGAGGCGGGCTTCCCGCCCGAGGAGGCCCGGAGCGTCGGCCACCGGATCGTCCATGGCGGGCGGACGTTCGCCGGGACGACGTGGCTCGATGACGACGCCCTCGCGCAGCTGCGCGCGCTCGAGCCGTTCGCCCCCTCGCACAACCCGATCGAACTCGCCGCGGTCGCGGCGGTCCGGACGCGGCTCCCGGCGATGCGGCAGTACGCCGTCTTCGACACGCAATTCCACCGGACGCTCGCCCCCGCGGCCTACGTCTATCCCGGACCGTACGCCTGGCTCGCGCGCGACGTGCGGCGCTACGGCTTCCACGGTTCGAGTGTCGCATACGCGACGGAGCGCGTCGCAGCGATGCTCGGCCGGCCGGTCCCGTCGACCCAGGTCGTCGTCGCGCATCTCGGCGGCGGATGCTCCGTGAGCGCCGTGCGAGCGGGCGCGAGCGTCGATACGTCGATGGGCTTCACGCCGCTCGACGGGACGATGATGGCGACGCGTTCGGGCGCGGTCGACCCCGCGATCCTCTTCTATCTGATGCGCGAGGCGGCGCGGGACGGCCGGACGACGCTCGGCGCGTTCGCGAGCGATCTCGACCGGATGCTCAATCGCGAGAGCGGTCTGCTCGGCATCTCAGGGCGCTCCGGCGATCTGCGCGAGGTGCGTTCGGCGAGCGAGGGCGGCGACGAGCGCGCCCGGCTCGCGCTCGATCTCTTCACGCACCGGCTGGCCGCGACGATCGGCGCGCTGCTGCCGAGTCTCGAGCGGATGGACGCCCTCGTCTTCACCGGCGGCATCGGCGAACACGGCGCCGAGGTGCGCGCCGCAACCTGCGCGCGGCTCGGCTTCGCCGGCGTCGCGATCGACGAGTCGGTGAACGGCGCGCAACCCGTCGACGCGGAGCTCTCGGCGCCGGGAGCCGCCGCCCGGACCTTCGTGCTAACGGCGCGGGAAGAGTGGTTCATCGCGCGCGAAGGCGCGCGCCTCGAGGCGCCGGCCGGGCCGCTCTCGACAAACGGTTAACCGCGCGGCCGAACGGTCCGCCGAAGAAAGGGATGGATCGGGTTAAGTTCGGATTAACCTTGCCGCAGGAGGACGTGCCGTAGCGGCGCGCCTCGTTGCCATCCGTACAACTGAGGAGATCTTCATGGACGCACGTCTCTCCCGTGCGCTCGTTGCGTTGTTCGCTCTCGCCTTTTTGCTCGGTCAGGGAACGATGGTTCTGGCCGGGACGACGGGACAGATCAGTGGACGACTCACGGACGCCAAGGGAAGCCCCATCGCCGGAGCCTCGATCACGGCTTCGAGCCCCTCGCAGACCGCGACGCTCAAGACCGGCCCGTCCGGCGCCTTCGATTTCACGTCGGATCTGGTAGAAGAGCTGCGCGAGACCGGCCTCGACGGCGGCGAATCGCAGTCCGACGACGAGCCGCAGGTACGAGACCGTGAGCCCGAGTGAGACGAGCGAACAGAGCACGAACGCAGCGTCGATCGAAATCCGGTCGACCGTGTACGCGAAGAGCAAGTCGAACGCGAAGAAGGCGGCGCTGAGGAAGAGATAGTTGACCGGATGCAGGTCGATCCGTCTCAGCGTCGTGACGACCAGCATGACAAAGACGTAGAAGCCGAGTGAGAGCGGAGCCCAGAACGTGACGCGTTCCGCCAGGGGACCCGGCTGCAGACGCTCGGGGAGCTGCATGCCGATGCCGTAGCCGGCCACGAGATCACGGTAGGTCCATGTCAGGTCCCAGCCGCTGCCGGTACGGCGCTTCGCCGTCGGCGCGAGCGTGTGGACGGGAAAGTCGATCGCCTCGAAGTCGACGTGCATCGCGAGCGAGAAATCGTGGACGGCCGAGACGCCGCTGCCGAACAGGTAGGTCCACGTCCCGAGGCCGTTCGAGCGGTAGCGGACCTGCGCCGTAAACCTGGCGTTTGCCGCGAGCGGCAACGTAGCGACGATGCCGTCGTTCGTCGTCCGCGCCGGAATGCGCCGGCCGTCGACGATAACGGCGACGTCGTCGTACGTCGCGGCCTGCGCCGGAAACGGAAGGGAAAACGTCGCGCGCCCGGCAGCGCCGTCGTTGCGGACGGCATACGTTCCCGCGAAGGCGGCCGTATAGGTATTGTACCAAAGCAATCCCTTCTGCCGCTGCGTCAGAGCGAGCGTGACGTCGATCCGCGAACGAGCGATGGTAAGATCTTGTGGTACGGTCGCGCGAGAGGCGTCGTGCGCGGGCGTCTTGGCCGGCGCTACGGGTAGCTCGATCGTGACGTGCGGGGCGGACTGCTCCTCCGGCGGACCCCACCGGCTCGCGACCGCGTCGTGCTGGGCGTCGTCGCTGCTCTGCGTCCGCGCGACGAGGGTGCCTCCGAGAACGAGCCACCCGAGAGAGAAGGCGACGACGATCGCGGCGATCGCGACGAGACGTTTCATGTGGCCTCCGAACTAACTTTGCGATACAGAGTTAGAGCGACGGAGCCGACCCGTTTGTGACGCTGCGAACGCTTTCCATGGCGATGGCGAAGGCCATGCAGAGCGCCGGGGCGATGCCGATCGCCCAGGGCGCGTGCTCGAGCACGAGGGCCGCCGCGAGTGGTGAGACGATCATCGCGCCGTTGTTCAGGGCGTCGGCGAGACCGAGGACCGTACCGCGCGCCTGCGGTGGGGCGGCACCGGCGATCTGCTTTGCCAGCGTCGGTTGCAGGAGCGCGCCGCTCGCCGCCCAGAGGACGAGCACACCGGCGAAGTATGTCAGGCTGCCATGGACGAAGCCGAGCGCGACGTACGCGATGAAGGCGGCCGCGAATGCGGCTTGCGCGAGCCTCCGGTCGCCGAGACGCCGCTCGAGACGGGCTGCAAAAACGATCTGCGCCGCCGCGCCGATCGCGCCGGCGAGGCCGAGCAGCAGGCTCGAGATCTCACCCGGAAGGCCCAGTTCCCTGTCGAGATAGAGCCCGAAGATCGTGAAGAGATAGGTGAACGCGAGAATGTAGAGCAGCTGGCGTCCGAGCGCGCCGCGCAGCGCAGCGCGCTTCAGCGCGGCGCGTAGCGTACCGTTGTCATTCGCCGTTCGCTGAACGGCGGAAGAGATGCGGGGAACGTAGCGCATCGTGAGTACGAGATCGGTCGCCTGCAGGGCCGCTGCGACGAAGAACGGCACGGCGAGGCCGAAGCGGAGCAGTTGGCCCGCGAGCACGGGACCGACGACGAAGCCGACACCGAACGCCGCGCCCGCATACGCGAAGGCGCGCTCCCGCTGTGCGGGCGCAGTGACGTCCGCGATGAGCGATTGTGCGACGCCGATATTGCCGCCGCCGAAGCCTTCGATCGCGCGCGAGAGGAAGAGCACCGGCAGCGAACTCGCGAAGGCGAGCACGACGTAGCCGACGAGCGAGAAGGCCTGCGACATCAGCAGGACGGGCTTGCGTCCGATGCGATCGCTCAATCGCCCCCAGAACGTCGACGAAAGTGCGGCGCAGAGCGCGGTCGTCGAGATCGCCAGCCCCATGAGCGTCGTCGAGGCGTGCGTTCGCCGCGAGCGCCGGCAGGAGCGGAATAAGAATCGTCAGCCCGAGGACGTCGAGAAAGACGATCGCGTAGATCGGGATCAGCGCGCGAGGCACGCGGCTCCCCGCTCAGCGAGCGAAGCGCAGTGGCAACGTCGGATCATCGAGGCATGGCATACGAAACTTGTTTTGAGGCGTTCCGGAGCAACCCTTCGGCCCGCCAACCCGATCGAGCACCTCAATCGAGAGATCAGCCGACGGACCCGAGCGATCGAAACCTTCCATCGCCTGAATCCGCGCTCCGCATCTCAACGGTGATCTCGATAGAGCAAGCGAAGAATGCATGGTCGAGCAAAAGTACATGAGTCCCAGTTGAGCTGGTTCTCTAAACCTAACAGATACTTGCTAGATTATCGAATACACACGCTCCCGAGCTCAGTCGAATTCGGCCCCACCGGCTTTTCTTGTTAAGGTAGGGTCGATGGTACCAAATCCTGTCGAACGGAGCGACTCGCACATGGGTTCATGCTGTGTTACGATCGTAGCAATGAAGCCGTTACCGCGAACCGGCGACGAAGCGTTCGCGCTCTACGAGACGTCGCCGATCGACGCTGCCGCCGGCCCGGATTCGCGCAGGTCGGCCGGATCGCGTGACTGCACGCGTCGTCGGAGGGGAGAGTCGTGAGCGCCGAGATCGCACCGGAAAGCCCCGACCTCCGGCGATTCAAACTCGATGTCGATCTTGCCGAGTACGGCCGGTGCTTCGCTGAGATCTCCGCCCGGTTCACCTATCAGATGGCCGCTTTTACGATTCTCGCGGCGGGAATCGGAGCCGTCTTCGCGTTCGGCAAAGTCACGGATCCAGCGGCCGCGCGGGTGATATGTCTGTTCGCGCCGCTGTTCGTCGCGCCGGTCGGCTACATCTTTTCGATAATGAATTGCAGATTTGGCGCGTCGCGCGCTATATGCGATTCACGCTTCGCCCGCGCGTTGCCGCGCTCACGGGCGACGAGGTCGGACTCGGTGCCGACGATACGGAGCTCTTCACGGCGAGCGCTCGGATGACGTCCCGGTTTTTGTCGATCGGGCGATGGCTGATCTTCATTCTGCCGGCGCTCGGTGCGGGCATCTGTGCGCTTCCGTTCGCCCTCAGCGGCGCGTGGCAGATCGGTGTCTTCGCGATCGACTGCTGCGCGATCGCTCTCTTGATTGCGGCGATCCGGGCATCGATGCTGGAACAGTTGGCGTGGGCGACGGCAGGGTGATGTACGCGGAACGCCGAGGCTACCGTCGGAGACGCCTATGCGACGACCATCAGGACGGCACTGCCGCCGGCGACGAGACGTTCGCGTTCGGCTCCGATCTCGAACAGCTCGGCTGCGGCAAAGACCTGCCGTTTACCGGCCTTCACGACCTTCGCACGAATGATGAACCGGTCGCCCGCCGCCGGTGCGTAGAAGACGATCTGGTTCTGCGAGGCCAGCACGTCGCCGGCGACCGAAGCCGCGGCAAACCCGCATGCCGTGTCGATGAGCGCGCCGACGACGCCGGCGTGCAGGAAGCCCTTGTGCTGCCGCAACTCGGGACGTGCGGCGAGCGCGATTGCGACCGCCCCGTCTCCGACCGAGACGACCTCGAATCCGGCCCACGTGTTGAACGGGGACGCGGCGTTGACGGCACGGATTCGCTCGAGAATACTCATCGCGGCCGGAAGCTTCGGGTCGTCCATTCCCGCGAGTTCCACGCGCGGGGCCCGCTCTCTTGTCGTGCGCGGGGCGCTCGGTCCCGAGCGGACACGCGACACGGAGTCAGTCGGCGTCGATGGCAATCCGGTGCCATGCCGTGCTGAGGTAGCCTTTAAAGTTTGAGACCTCGGATGCGCGGGACGGCTGGGTCTGGCCCGCATCGTCCCAGGCGCGTACCGCGACTTCGTGCGCCCGCGCACGATCGCCCAGCCGCGCACCATGAGCGGCCCCGCCGCAAGCCGTTCGCCCGCCTTCGGCGTGCAGACCGCCGAGTTCAGCGGGAGTTCCTCGATCGTGACTGCGCGCTGCCACTCTGCGTAGCCCTTGCTAGTGTAGCCCATCAATCAGCTTGCATGATAAAGGCGGATGGCTTATACTTGTCGTAAGAGAGTTGCGCCCATTATCAAGCTGAGCGATCCTGAACGCCGGAAACTTGAACAAATCATCAAGAGCCGTTCGGCATCAAGCCTTCACTTCGTCTAATTAGTAAAAATGGAGGATGGCAGGTTGCGCGTAATCAGGCTGCTCCTTGGAATTTCCGTCTTAGCGATTGGCACTGCGAGCAAAGCCCGGTCTGACTCCGGCCCTGCGTTCTTTCCGACGCCCCCGCCGAACCTCACTTATAAGACCATGAAGGGCACGTTGACAGATTACGCCATTGGTATGAAAGCTGGTTCGGTAGTTATCAAGGCGAGTAATGGCGCAACGGTGAATTTTCTCGTTGGAAACACGATGTCGCTCAACGGCGCAAACACACACTGTATCGCACCACCCAACAATAAACAGAGTCCTCCGCCGGAACTTTGCCCTGATTGGCCTGCCGGTGGGTTCAACATCGGGTCGTCTGGCATCACCGTATACTATTGGGATACGACGTTCTATGCCACGACGGCTCACGTGACGAACAAAATCACCTCCCATGACGTTGGTGCGCGAGCGCGATGCCAATCGACCCCCTGTCGCGTTCGGTGCGCGATGCCTTGTCCGATGAGCGGGATGCTTGACCGCTCGCGACGCGCGATGGCGAGCGCTCTAAGGGCTCCGAGCATAAGCGCAGCGACGATCGCGAGCACGGCGGCGAGCTGCGTTATCATGGCTTCTCCAAATCTTCCGCCGCGGCATCGGCGATTTCCGAGTCGATGCTACTCGCCTGCTCGAGGAGATCCAGAGCGACGGTCGTGATCGGCCCTTTCGGCGCACGGCGTCAATCACTTCCGCTGGCGTCTCGCAGACGGCCACCATATAACGGTCGACCTCACCTTCGTGCACCGATCGGCCGGTGATCGCGACGACGTAGCGGTCGTCGCCCGTGCGGTACAGCGTCATCTCCGTCCACCGTGTGGCCGAGGCGGTCTGCGACGACGAGGTCGCGATCGGAGCGGCGATGATCCGGAGCGGGAGTTGACCCGAGCGCGGGAGCTCGATCCGATCCGTGGCGCCCTCCTTCGACAAGTCGTCGCGTCGGATTCGCGGTGTGACGCCATGCTCTTCTTCACAAGCTTCCGCTCCGCCGCAGCACCCGCCAAGAGGAGTCGGTCTCACAGTCAACTAAAACTGTGAGCCCCATCACTTGACCTGCCGCGTTACGATGGCTCAGCACTCCTAATTTTTCGGAGGCCCCTCATGCACCTGATGATCGCCAGCGTCGACTTATCCTCGTTCTTTCACGCAGTGAGTCTTTTCTCGCACATGTTCAGCCATCCGATGTCGACCGGTGGTGTTGGCCTCAGCGGTTAGCGATGAGAAAGCGGGAATTTAGATCCCGCTGACCGTAGCATCAGGAGTCCCCGAAGGAGACGTCCTGAAGTCGTCGGTCTTGCAATTGCGCCCTCGTTTGGGTGAATACACAGCGGCGCTCGCGTTCTATCGCGAAGCGTCCCTTTCTGCGTGTCTTGGAGAATTGCACGGACTCTCTGGCGACAAGGTCGCGCTGCTCCGCGCGAGGACGCTGATTCGCGCCTCGAAGCCGGCGGAAGCTCTAGAAGAACTCAATCGAATTTCAAGTAGAGATCACGCGATCTCAGCGGAACGCGAAGTGCTCCGGATCACGGCGCTGACGCGAGCAGGAGCTCACGAGGAGCTGGCTGAGACCCTCGGTACAGCGCGTGCGTATTCCATTGGCCTTCCGGGAACGGCAATTCACGCTGAGTTGGCCTACTACGCCGGCCTAGCCGCGCTCGACGCGGATGACGTCGAAACGTTCCGCTCGTACACCGACGAGATCCTCGCATTACAAGACGTAGCCGACGACACGTACGTGGTACCACTTGCGCACACACGAGCCCGCGCCCACGAGGCGCTCGAGTTCGTTGAGGCGATCGACGGTAAGCATAGCGTACAGTACAGTTGCGCCTCGCTTGAAGAGTTAGATCGCTCATCCATCAAGGATGCCTGGATCGCCTCGATGGCGATTCATAATCTTGCTGGATACGTTCGTGATTTCGACTGGCAAGAGTCGAGCGGTGACCTCGCTGAGCGGTACAACGACATTCGTTGGACGGAGGATCTCGCGGATCGCCGCTATTATATCGCGCTTGCGCTCGGGTGGAGTGCAGCTTTACGGGGTGAAGAGGTCGGTGCATTCCGGTGGTTTCGGGAAGCCGGCTCGGCGGCGTCGACGCCGATCGCCGCGATGGACGTCGCGGTCGATCGCGCACGCTTAGCGTGCGAACTGAGAGCCGATGCGATTTCGGTGGAAGAAGTTGAGCACGCCGCTAAAGTTGCGCGCATGATCGACTGGCCGAACGTCGTAGAACGCAAAGAGGCGTTGGTCGACCTCGCACTCGCCGCGGCCGCTTGCGCAACCGCCGACGCGCGGTGGGCACTCGAGACGTATCGGAAGGGCAGTGTACGACTCTTGTATCTCGGGGCTCGAGATGCGCGCATTCATACAGGGCTTGCGTTAGCGGATGGCCGCGTGGCAATCGCAGAAGGCCGTGCTGCGGCAGCGATTCATCATCTGACTTTGTCATTCGAGACTGCGCGAGACATAGGGTTCCGTTGGCGCGCTCACCAAGCAGCAATCGAGCTCGCCGAGTTGAACGCAGGTGAGGCATTCGCAACCTTCGCGCGTACGGAAAGTGCGAAGCGTCCGAAGTCGTGGCTCGCAAGGCGATCAGCGCAGTTGTAGTCCGCCCGGTTGTTTGCGCTCGTGATCTTCAACGCAACGTACCGGCGTTGACGCGCGAGGCGCCCGCGGTCGTCTCTCTCGACGCTGCTCGCGAGACGTGACAGCCGAAGAAATAGGGAGCCGGGCGGCTCGCTCTGCGCACTGACAGGTGTGGAGCGTTGCTATCGGTTCCGGCCGTGGGTGGCCTTCTCGTGACGGTGGACGTCACGTTGAACGGAAACGGCGCCGTCGTTCGTCTTTCACGTTCCACGACGCTCGTTCCACGGCCGAAGGCCGATCACCGAGGACGGTCGCGCCGGACGGGACCGCGGCGATCGACGACGTCCCGGACGACGCGCCGCTCGTCGACCACGGGCACGACGCCGCCGTCGCGTGCGAGGGCGACGGCGGCGACGTCCGGCGCTGCGCCGGCGACGAGGCTCGGAGACGCACGGGCGACGTCGGAGGCGGTCTTGACGTCGATCGGTACGCCGGCGGCATCGTCCGCGAAGATCGCGAGCGAGACGACGCCGACGTATCGCGCCTTCTCGTCGATGACAAAGAACGGTCGCTCGGCCGGGGGCCTGCGCCGGGCGAGCTCGGCGATCGTCGCGGAGGCGGAGATCAGCCACGGTCCGAGACGCTCGTCGCGCAGCGACGCGGCGGGCGTGGTCGTATAAATCGACGGTGACGCGAATCGGCGGGCGACGATCGTCGCGCCGACGGTCGCGAGCACGAGCGGAACGATGAGCGCCTCCGTCGTCTGCGTCAGTTCGACGATCAGCACGATCGCGGAGAGCGGGCCGCGCGACGCCGCCGCGAGGAACGCGCCGGCGGCGACGAACGCGAACGTGGCATGCTCCGGCGCGGGCCACGCGAGCGTCCACAGGTGGCCCGCGAAGCCGCCGAGGAGCGCACCGGCCGAGATCGTCGGCGTGAAAAGCCCGCCCGGCGCACCCGAGCGCAGCGAAGCGAAGGTCGCGAGCACTTTGAACGCGGCGAGCGTGCCGAGCAGCCGGAAGTCGAGGCCGTTCACGAACGCGTCCTGTACGACGTTCTTGCCATTACCGAGGATCTGCGGGAAGAGGCAGGCGGCGATGCCGAGCGACGCAAGGAGAAGCACGGGCTCGTAGAAGATCGCGCGGCCTCGCGGCGCGTGGGCGCGCGACCACGCCGTGCCGCGTACGAAGCCGGTCGCCGCGAGGCCGGCGAGGGGTCCGAAGAGCAGGGACCAGACGACGAGGGAGGCGGACGGGCTGCCGCGCGCGACGTCGTACGTCGCGATCGGCGGCAAGGCGATCCACGCGACGGCCGTCGCGATCGCGGAGGTGAGGAGCGCGGGCAAGACGAGCGAGAGCGACAGCGTTCCTAACAAGATCTCCGTAGCAAACAGTGCGCCTCCGAGCGGCACGTTGTAGACCGCCGCTATGCCGGCGCCCGCGCCGCACGCGACGAGGACGCGCCGCTCGGCCCGCGAGAGGCCTAGCCTCAGCGACATCGCGGAGGCGAAGGCCCCGCCGAGATCCTTCGGCGCGGCTTCGCGGCCGAGCGAGACGCCGAGCGCGACGAGTACGATCGATGCGAGACCCGAGGCGATCGTCGGCACGAATCGCAGGCGTCCGGAGGCGTATGCGACCGCGGCGTTCAGACCTCGCGATTCACCGCCCGTCGCGCGGCGCAGCACGAGCGTGACGACGGTCGTCAGCAGACCCGCGACGGTGAGCACGGCGATGCGCCGGGCGAACGGCACGCGTGCGACGGCGTCCTCGAACGGCCCGCCATCGTACGACCACGCGAGATGCTGCACCGCTCGCAGCGTCGCCATGAGAACGATCGCGCCGAGACCCGTCGCGACGCCGGTCGCGACGCAGAGCAGCCAAAACGTCGCGGAGAGCCGCCGTATCGCGGAATCGTTCGCCTGCGTCGATCGGACCGGGGTCGTGCGGATACGCGCTCCGATCGGGTCGAGAGTGGGTCACGCCCGAGTTCGGCCTCCGGCGACGAATCCCCGAGGTGCGCGTGACGTCCGCTTCAGGAGCCGTTCAGCTCTTGCCGTACCACTGCTTCAGCCAACCCTGCATCTGCCCAATCTCTTTGTCCTGACTGCGAACGATATCGCTCGCGAGGGCTTTGAGTTCCGGGTGCCTGCCGAGCTTCAGCTCGATTTTGGCCATGTCGACGGCGGACTCGTGATGTGGAACCATCATCACCATGAAGTCTTCATCTTGAATGCCGGTGGGCTTGCCGCCGGCTATCTTTTGCATCATGCGGTTCATCGCAGCCGTCATATCGTTATCTCCCGCCGATTTCGGCTTGGGTTGCATGCTCATTCCCGGCATGGACGGGGCCGCCAGCGCGAGCGACGGCGGTTTCAGGACGGCGGTCGCGCAGCTGCCGACTGCGAGGCCGAGCGCGAGCATTATCATTCCGGTGCGGTTCGTCACCTGAGTTCCTTTCACTTCGAACGGAGAGCGCGGTTGCGGCGCGATTTGATACGACAGCTCGTAGTATGTTCGGAGCCGAACGCGATCCTGCCGGACGCGACTGCGGGAGCGCTTACGACTCCCGGCGTATCGATGAGCGTGGCAGCGAAGCCGTTTCAGAAGTCGCTCTCGTTTCGTCCGCGGGCCAAGGGCTCGGCGCAGGCGCTCGGTGAGCTGCAGTCTCGCATCATGGAGTATCTGTGGTCGAACGGCCCGACGACGCTCGCGCAGGCGGCTCGCGATCTTGAAGAGTTGTTGTCGGTCGCGTACACGACCGTCGCGACGGAGCTCACGCGCTTGCAGAAGAAGGGCCTCGTCAAGAAGACCGGCGCGCGACGTGAGACGCGGTACGCTCCCGCCCTCTCGCGCGAGCAATTCGTCGACCGGATCGTCGGTGATGTCGTCGCGGGACTTCTCAGCGCGCACGGAGAGGCGGCGATTCACGGTTTCGTCGACGCGATCTCCGGCGACGACGAGGCCGTCGCGACGACCCTCGATCTCTTGCGGCGACGTCGACGAGACTCCTGAGCCGGCCGAAGCTCCGGTGGCTTTGGGTGACGCTGGCCGTCTTTCTCTTTCCGCTTTCGATCGTCGCCGACCGATTCTGCTGGTTCGCGCCGACCGACGATCTGTATCACGCTCTCGTCGCGCTGCATATCGTCTTACCGCAGATCCTGATCGCCGCTGCGATCGTTTCGAGCCTCGCGGTCATCTATCGCGTGAGCACGGTGCAGAGCCGGCTCGAGATCCTGACGTCGCTTGCGTCCGAGTCGCCGCTGCCGCTTCGCATGGCATTCCAGGAGCAGGCCCGTAGCCTCGCCATGACCGTGCCTCAGCTCGTGTACGTGCCGGCCTCGCTTCCGCTGTGTTTCACCGCTTTCACCGTTCGCGCAGCGAAGGTGTTCGTGTCGCGTGGATTCGTCGATGCGCTCGACGATCGCGACCTGCGCCTCGTCGCTCGTCACGAACTCGTCCACATCCGCGAGCGACACGCCGCTTGGAATTTCTTCTGGCATGTGGCCTTCGCGGCGCTGGTCCTGCCGGGTTTCGCCGGCCTCGAGAGCACGCTTCGGCTACGCCGCGAGACGCGCGCGAACGTCGCCGCAGCTCGGCTGGATCCGCAACGCTATGAAGTGTTACTTCTCCGGTCGCTGCACGGTCGACGCTCGCTCTGCGCGGAGGGCGATGCTCCGAACCGTTCGGCACGTTCGATCGCGTTCGTCGGCCCGGTCGGGGTCTTGTTATTTCTTGCGGCGCTCGCCGTTTCGCACGTCGGCTTCATGCACGACCTGCCGTACCTCACGACGCACCACTGTTAGACCGTCCCTCTCGGGGGAGGAGCCCGCACGAGGCCCGATAACTACAGGCTGTAGTACGCCAACCGGCGGCGTATCTCCGAGGGTTTTGGCTTGGGTTTCGCCGATTTTGCTCTGAGGAACGCTCGGGGTCTGCTCGCCCTTCTCGTCGTCCTCGTGGCGCTCGGACTCGGCTCAATCGGCCGGCTTCCGATGTCGATCTACCCGAAGATCTCGTTCGCACGCGTCGTCGTCGTGGCACAGAACGGCCAGATGCCGCCGACTCAAATGCAGCAGAATATCACGCGCCCGATCGAGCAGGCGGTCTCGACGATCGTCGGCGTCAAACTCGTCCAGTCGAACTCCGCGCAGGGATCGAGTCTCGTCTCGATCACCTTCGATCCCTCGATCGACGTCAACGTCGATCTGCAGCGAGTGAACTCCGTCGTCGCGGATCTCCGCTCGAACCTGCCGCCGAACACGGACGTCCAGGCGCAGTACGTCAACCCGAATATCTTTCCCGTCCTCGGGTATACGATTGCCGTCCCGGGCAAAACGAACGCGGAGATCCGCGCGCTCGCCGAGTTCACGATCAAACCGGCGCTGACCGGAATCGACGGCGTCGCCCAGATTCGCATCGTCGGGGGCCGGCGGCCGGAGTATTGGGTTTCGGTCGATCCCGAGCGCGCCGCCTCTCGCGGTATCGACATCGACAAACTCACCGCGGCGATTGCGGCGAACAACGCCGTCACCGCCGTCGGTCACTTCAACGGATTCGGCCAGAGCCAGATCGTGCTCGTGAGCGGGGCGCCGCAGTCACCGAGCGATGTCGCGAAGATCGTCGTCGAGAGCCGCGGCGGCGTCCCGATCACGGTCGGCGACGTCGCGACCGTGCACGACGCGCTCGCACTGCAGACCGCGCTCGTCTCGTCGCGCAGCCGCGACACGGTGCTTCTCAACGTCTACGCGCAGCCGGGCGGAAACATCTCGCAAGTCGATACCGATGTGGCGGCAGCGCTCCGGCGCGAAGCGCCGACGCTCGGGGCCGGCGCATCGATCCGGCCGTACTGGAATCAGGCGATTCTCGTCAACGATTCCGTCAAGAGTCTGCGCGACTCGATCCTCATCGGAACGCTGCTCTCCGTCGCTGTCATGTGGTTCTTTCTCGGTTCGATCCGCAGCACGCTCGTCGCCGCGACCGTGATCCCGCTGACGATCGCTACCGCGTTCCTGTTCATGCGTCTCTTCGATCAAGGGCTCAATCTCATGACGCTCGGAGGCCTCGCGATCGGCGTCGGTCTCGTCATCGTCGACGCGATCTTCGTCGTCGAGAACATCTACCGGCACTTGCAGGAAGGCGTCGATCGATTTGAGTCGGTGCGGCGCGGTATGGCCGAGATCGCGACCCCGATGATCGGTTCCACCGTCACGACGATCGTCGTGTTCGCCCCGCTCGCGCTGCTTTCGGGCGTGACGGGAGCCTTCTTCATCGCGCTCTCGATCACGCTCGCGACGGCGCTCGCGCTCTCGCTGTTCTTCGCGCTCTTCATCACGCCGCTTCTATCTGCGTATTTCTTGCGTGCCCCGAAGCGACTCGGGGAGGCGCCGCGCCATCCGGGTGCCCGTTCGATGAACTGGCTTCTCCGTCGTTACGAGCCCGGTCTCCGGTGGCTGCTGCGTCGGCCGATCGTCGCTTTCGCCGGTGCGGCCGCGATCCTCGTTCTGACGGGTGTGATCGGCAGCGGTCTCGGCAGTGACTTCTTGCCGGAGATGGATGAGGGCGCCTTCGAATTCAACTTCACGATGCCCCCCGGCACGTCACTCGGCGAGACCGACCGGGCCTTGAAACAAGCGGAAGCCGTGATCGGCGCGAATCCGAACGTCGTCGGCTACGCGCGACTCACCGGCCTCGACCCTTCCGGATTCTTCCCCGCCCCGCCGAACGCGGGAAATATCCGCGCGACCATGCTCGAGCGGGACAAACGCAAGGACGGGGTCGATGCGATTCTCGACGATATCCGTCGCGATGTCGGCGCGAAGGTGCCGATCTTGAAGTTCTCGATCACGCAGATCCTTCAGGATCTCCTGAACGATCTTTCGAATACGCCCGGGACGATCGAGATCAAAATTCTCGGCAGCGACGAAACGCGTCTGGAGGCGATCGCGAAAGACGTCGACGACCGGATCGCAAAGGTTCCGGGTGTCGTCGACGACTTCGACGGCATCGTGTACTCGACGCCGGACACGCTCGTGCGGCTCAAGCCGCTCGCCGGCAGCCGCGCGGGCTTTACGACGACCTCGCTCACGGCCGCCGTGCAAGCCGGCTTCGACGGCGTCGTTGCGACGACGATCCCTCGCTTGCCGCTACCCGTGCCCGTGCGCGTCCGGTATGCCGTACCGTGGAACGACCTCTCCCTCCGCGATCTCCAGACGCTTCCCGTGGTCGCTCCCAACGGATCGAGCTATAGCTTGAGTTCGCTAGCCGACGTCGTCGCGCTCGGAACGACGACGGAACGCAATGAGGAGAATCTCGAACAGATCGTGCGCGTGACGGCGAATGTGAGCGGCCGCGATCTCGGCGGTACGATTGCCGATATCCGGACCGCTCTGCGAGGCGTGCGCATCCCCGAGGGGTATCGTCTCGTTTACGGCGGGCGGTACGCCTTGCAGCAGCAGTCGTTCGCGGAGTTCGGAACCGCGATCGCGATTGCGATCTTGCTCGTCTTCATCACGATGGTGTTCGAGTTCCGCGGCTTCCGTATTCCGATCGTCGTGATCTCATCCGTGCCGCTCGCGCTCTTCGGCGTCGTCATCGCGCTCCGCGTGACGAACATTCCGCTCAACGTCTCGTCGTTCATGGGGCTCATCCTACTCGTCGGCGGGGTCGTCAAGAACGGGATCTTGCTCTTCGACGAAGTGGACAAATCGGTCGTGCGCGGCGACACGCCGGAGGAGGCGATGGTTCGGGCAGGGCGCACGCGGATGCGGCCGATCATCATGACGACGCTGACGTCGCTTCTCGGTGTCGTGCCGCTCGCGATCGGACTCGGCGCCGGAAGCGAGATGCAGAAGCCGCTCGCGGTTGCGACGATCGGAGGACTCGTCTTCTCGACGTTCTTCACGCTCTACCTCATGCCGGCATTTTACGTCGTTCGCAAGAAGCCGCGTTCGCGAATCGACGACTCGCCGCAGGCGCTGCCGGCCAAGACGCCGGCGGTCGCATCCGTGGCACGCTCGAGTCGCGGGAGCCTTCTCCGTTCTAGCCTGCTGTTGCTAGGTCTCGCGGTCGGTCGCGCGCACGCGGCGTCGGCTCAGGCCCGAGGAAATCCGCCGCCGAATCCGCCTTCGGCGGCGCCTTCGGCCGCACCGAACTCGGCTGGGACCGCTATACCAGGCATTACGGCCTCCCCGTCGGCGCAGCCGGTCCCGTCCGGGTCGTCGGAGGGCGCCTCGCTGACGGGGACGATCTCGCTCGAAACGGCGCTCTCGGAGGCCGAACGGCGGAGCCCCGACATCATCGCGGCGGATGCGGCGGTTGCGATCGCCCGGGCGCGATCGCTGCAAGCGGCGATAGCGCCGCTGCAATTCGTCGCCCAGCCGGCTCTCGCCGAAGACGTTCCAGGCGGCATGGGTCAGATCCAACAGTTGTCATCCGGCGTGCAGCAGCAAATCGTCCCCGGGGTCCGCATTGCGAAGCGGCTCGCATCCTTCGATGTGGCGGCCGCCGGGGCTCTCGCGCAACAGACGCGTCGCGACGTGCGCGGCCGCGTCATCGACGCGTATTACGCACTCGGTTCCGCGCGAGCCCGATCGATCGCCGCGGACGACAACCTCACGAGCGCACGGCAACTCGTCGAGGCAGCGAATCTGCGCCAGCGCGCCGGTGCCGTCGGTACGTTCGAAGTTCTCCGCGCCTCCGTCGAAGCACGACGAGCGCAGTCCGAAGTGCTGCAAGCTCGCGGATCCCTTCGGCAGACGGCGATCGCGCTCGGTGCCGCCATCGGCGGGAGCGTCGATGCCGGCGCGGCCGTCTCGCTCGAACCCGTGGCCCCCGCGGGGAGTCTCGATCGCGCGGCGGCGGTCGAACGCGCGCTCGCCGGCGATCCGACGTCCGAACAGCTGCGCACGATTCTCGCGCGCTCTCGCGTGCAGTACGACGCAGCTCGGGCACTTCGCTTGCCGACCTTCTCCCTCTCGGGAGGCTTCGTTTTTCAGCGAGCACCGCAGATCGGCAATCGCACGTCCCTCGGCCCGACGGCGTCCGTCGGCGTCAGCATCCCGATCTACGATTACGGGACCATTCGGGGCGGTGAACTCGAGGCTCTGGCAAATAGTGACGCTACGCGAGCGCAACTTTCCGGGCGGGAGATCCAGCTGCGCGCATCGATCGCGGCGGCCGCCGAGGCGGTGGACGCGAGTCGAGCGAGGTTCGACTTCTCGATCGAATCGCAGCGGCAAGCGCAAGAGGGGCTCCGGATCGCTCAGATCGGTTTCCGGCAGGGCGCGCTCGGCACGCTCGACGTCATCTCCGCGCGGACCGCGGTGACGACGTCCGGAGCCGACCGAGATCAGGCCCGCAGCGACTATGCGGCGGCCGTGGCAAAGCTCCACGTCCTTCTGGGAGATCCACTCACGCCATGACTCGCATCAGACTGCCCGCCATTCTCTGTGCGATCGCGTCGCTCACCGCATGCTCGACGTCGAAGCCGGCGACGGACGCCGCGGCCCAGCCTTCGCCGAGAGCGGGCACGGTCGACCGTCCGGGCGTCGCCGTGCGGTTTGCTACCGTCGAGCACCGCTCACTGACGGGCTCGATCGTCGCGAGCGGCGAGGTCGTCTCCGGAGCCGGCGGTGAGGCAAATCTTGCCTTCCCGATCGCCGGCCAGATAGCAAACATCTCCGTTGCGATCGGAGACCACGTCACCACGGGCGAATCGCTCGCCGAGTTGGACGGTCGCATCGCACGGCGCGATGTCGCGCAGTCCGCAGCCGACGTCGCCGCCGCCGCCGCACAACTCGCAAAGGCGCGGGCCGGCGCACGTCCGCAAGAGATCGCGCAGAACATCGCGCTCGTCACCGGTGCCGACGCGAGACTTCGAACGGCGCAGCTCGAGCTGCGCCGTCAGGCTTCGCTCGCGTCGGTCGGCATCGCTTCGCGTCGCGACGTCGAGCAGGCGCAGGGTGCGTATGCAGACGCGCTCGCCGCCTTACTTGACAAGCAGCAATCCGGCTCGTTGCTCGCGGCGGGTCCTCGCACTAAGGACATCGATGTCGCGCGAGCGCAACTCGCTCAGGCGCAGTCGATGGCGGCGACGGCCCGAACGCGTGCATCGCTGCTGACCCTGGTCGCCCCCTTCGATGGAGTCGTCACTGCGCGTCCCAAGAACGAGGGAGAGATCGTGGATACGTCGTCGACCGTCCTGATGATCGTGAACCCGGCAAAGGCGCTCGTCGCGGTGCAGTTGAGCGAGGATCAGGCCGCCGCGGTGCGAGCCGGTGACCGCGCCGTGATCTCGATCAACGGCGAAGGTGCGCCGATCGCCGGACGCGTTGCGACGGTGAACGCATCGCTCGACCCCGTGACGAGAACCCTCCAAGCTTTCGTCGTACCGGCCGGTGGCGCGTCGCTACGGCCCGGGTCGACCGCATCGGCGACGATCGTCGTCCGCACGCTCGCAGATGCCATCGTCGTCCCGTCTCGCGCGATCGTCAAAGATCCCGACACCGGTCAGGCCCTCGTCTTCACGAAGACCCGTGACGGCACGTATCGCCGGGTTCCCGTTCGCGTCGCTCTCCAGACGGCGAAGTATGCGGCCGTCACGGGCTCGCGACTGCGAACCGTGACGCGTGTCGTGACCGACGGCGCATACGAACTGCTGCCGTTCGCCACCGGCGGCGGCGACTAACGCAAGGCCTAGGATCGGCCTCGCCCGGAGCGAACACGACGTCTGCGTCTTGCGCTCGCTTCCGTCTTTGCAACGAGGGTCCTCGCATGAAAATGCACCTCAACCTCGCGACGCGCGACTTGAACGCCAGCGTCGCCTTCTATCGCACGCTCTTGCTCGCGGGACCGGCGAAGCACTACGACGATTACGCGCTCTTCCTCACCGAAGCGCCCGGGCTCGAACTCGCCCTCGATCTCGATCCGCAGATCGAGGTCCGCGAGGGCGCGCACTACGGCGTCGTCGTCGAAAGCGCAGCGGAGGTCGATGCCGTCACCGAACGCCTCGAGGCAGCCGGCTATGCCGTCGACATCGAAAAAGAAGAGTCGTGCTGTTACGCGATTCAAAACAAAGTGTGGGCGACTGACCCCGACGGTCGCCGCTGGGAGACGTATCACGTCGTCGCCGAGGTCGAAGAGCGCGGCGAGGTCGCGAACGCCGATCGCGAATAGACGGTCGCACTCGTTACCTTCAACTTCGCCCTGAAGCGAACCGGAAAAGGGCTGGCTCCGGGCTCGGAGAAGCTTCTGGGTCGCCCGCGCACGCTCGAGCATGCCGACGTAGCTCAGTTGGTAGAGCAGCTGATTCGTAATCAGCAGGTCAGCGGTTCGAATCCGCTCGTCGGCTCCAGCCTCAAATTCTCGCTCCGTAACCTACGATTGAAAGGGTGCTGCAATGAATGGTGGCGCTGTGCTCGCGCCTCGCAGCTATGTCGAGGCGTTGGAACGCGAGCAGCGCGCGATCGCGCACCGCAACTTTCGACAAGCGTCGAAGACTCTGCGCGCGATCGCCGACGAAGTTCAGCAGAACTGGTACGACCTGGACTCGGCGAAGCAGGACGAGATTGTCAAGGTCCACGGCATGCTTCGCGAATTTATGGCGAACGGGGCAAAGAGCGTGAAGGGCATGAGCCCCTGGGACTGGGTCCTCGTATTCTGCAACGTGATCAATGATCTCGCGTCGGAAGATCGCCCCGTGCTCGCTTTCGCTCAGGCCTACTCGGATCTGAACGTTGCGATGGGACGTATTCTCGACGAAGAGAAGGCCTACCAGAAGAACGTCGACGCGATCGTCGCGACCGACGAGTATCGCGCGGCCGTCGCGGTGGGCGAAGCGCAGATCGCCGCCGGGCAGTCGATGACGTTCTCTCCCGCGGAGTTTCGCTCGCGCTACCCATTGTCTTGAGCAGTCAGGCGCTGGCGGTCCTCGATGCGGACGGCTGCGCAAAGCTGGAGACGGAGATCTTTGCGCTTTCGCTGACGCCGTTCCCGGACTCGAACGCTACACGAAGGGCGCCAACGATCGGGGGCAATTCTGGTTGATCGCCCGCGATCTGCGATACATCGTGGACTACCGGTGCGACGGCCGGCGCGTAGTCATCTCTCTGATCCGTCGCACCGTTCCGATCATGTATGCACCACAACCCGAAGCCCTGCCTCTGCGTTATGCTGCCCTCGCGCCTCGAGGTACAGTCGCAGCAGCGCCGCACGCGCGAGATCAGCGGCAAGGTGATATACGCGCTGCTCGCAGCGCACGAGACCGCTGCCGGTCGTGATGGTCGAGCGCGAGTCGCAGTCGCTTGGAGAAGAGGCGAAGACGTACGTGACGCGCGCCGGCATCGAGTGGACGCAGTACCTCGTGGACCAGGGCAAGACCGAAGACGGTGTTCGCGCGGAATACTACATCGAAGCGGAGCGCCGCGGGAAATCGACGCTGCTCCTCGAGCAGATCGCGAAGCGCGAGTCGCGCGAAGCGACGCCCGAGGACATCGAGACGGAGGTCCAAGGCCTCATGCAGCAGTACCGTCAGCCGCGCGAGGCGGTTCTCCGCATGCTGCAGCCCAATTTCAATGCGCTACTCGACAGCATCGTGCGCACGAAAGCCGTCGATTGGCTCGTCCAGCACGCCGCCGTGACCGACGCCGCACCGGTGGCCGCTCCCGAGGCGCCCGCTGCTGCAGCCCTAGGCCTGATTCGAGGCCAAGATGAAGCTGGGGGAGAAGGAGCGTCGCCATGGCCGGTCCGATCATCACCCCTGCGGTTGAAGCTGCGCTTGCCAAGGCCGGACCGAAGGTCGCAGCGGCACTTGGTATGGACGTGGCCGCCGGTATCTCTGACGTGGCGGCGGTCGGCGAGGCCGGGCTGAACCCGATTGCGGACGGAGCTGGTGCCATTGCCACGCCGATTGCAGCGGTGAAGGACGCCGAGGCGCTTGCAGGCACGAGAGACGTCCTCGTCGCTCTCGCTGAGAGCCCGGCCGGGAAAGCGGCGCTCCAGCAGGGCGGCAAGACGGTCGAGCAAATTGGCGAGGAAGTAGCAAAACGCGGTCCCGCCGCACTAAAAGAGGCGCTCGACACACCGGCCGGTCGCGGTGTTTTGGATGAGATGAAGGCGGTTTGGGATCGAATTCCCGTTAAGGCTCAGACTGCAACGATCGGCGCAGCCGGGTACGTCGGAATGAAGATCGTCGATGGAGCGTTGGATCCCCTGAAAAATCTTGCCAAGAACGCGATCGATCACCTTATCGGAGAGCCAAAACCGTCGGCAATCACGATTTCGCAGAACGACGGTCGCGAACAGCCGATCGCAAAGGGCGGATTGACCGGCCGAGTCGTCGGCTATGGTGAGAACGAGATTGAGTTGAAAGTAGGGCGCGACACTTTCACGGTCCATAACCTACCTGCAGATCTGGTGAAGGATATGGTTTCGCGAGGCGGCGACCTCCAGCATATCTCGGTCGATATGAAGGGTCAGGCGGTGGTTGCTGATCTGACGCAAAATGCTCCGCAACCGCAACACCAGGTGGGTCACGGCGCCAGGTGACCGTCGATAAGGCTTCGTCAGGGAAACCCTACCTGAAAAAAGCGTTCGGCTTAGGCGCGACCGTGATGGCATTCTGTGTGGGATGGATCATCATGAGCCTGCTCTGGAACACGGCCCATGCGACGATTTCAAGGCTTTTTGCGAAGCCGGCAGCACCGATAACGGTCGCCAGGAACGGCGGCCCGCCCCAGCTGCTGGACGAACGCGGCTTGACGGGCTATGTGAGGGGCGACGACGGAGAGCAAATCAAATTTGCGGTCGGGCGCGACACGTACACCATCGCTAATGTCCCCGATAATCTGCTGCGGGAGATGGTGTCGCGAGGCGCTGATCCGCAGCATATTTACCTCAACGCCAGAGGCCAGGTCTGGGTCGCGGATCTCAGAGGACGGTAACGTGCCGGCTCTGCGAGCTCTCTACCGAGACCTCTTACACGTCTCCGTTGGCGCCGAAGGCCGCGAGATAATTCCGATCTCACGCAAACGCCGGTTCACCGTCGCAGCACCAACAAGTGACACACGGAGCTCGTTGACGTCGCCCTCGTTCGGAAAAAAACCGCGGAGCGTGCTTTCGAAGGTGCTCTTATTCGTCGCAGCATTTATCGGAGTCGTTTTTCTGTTCGATGCGGTTGGCGCGGCGGTCGGCAAGCAGATCGCGAAGCTCTTCGAGAAACCCATCACGATTGCGCAGAACGAAGGTCCGCAGCAGGCACTCGATGAGCGGGGACTTACGGGCCGCGTGACGGGCGAAGACGGAAAGACGGTTCTTTTTAAGGCCGGACGAGACACATACACGATCTACAACTTGCCTTCAGAGCGATACGCTGAGCTCGTTTCAGACGGGAGCGACCTGCAACATGCAGCGCTGACGCGCGAAGGCCGGATTTTCATCGCGGACTTGAATGGGGCGGCTGGGTTGTCGCGTTCCCGCGCCCCTCGCTGAAGAGCGGCCGGGCCTCCGGAGTCGCCAACGGGCGCTCTGACGCAACGTTCAGAGCCGGTGCGTTGTAAATCTGCCGCAGACGCTTAGCAGGGCCTTGAAAAAACCGCAGAATGCCCGTGATTCTCTTCTTTCAATCTCTCGATCCTCGTCTTTTATAGCTTTTATTTGTTGCATTTCTTGATTTCTGGGCGCAATCGTACGCTGATCATGCGGAAGCCAAGAGATTGCGAAGCCGAACCAAGTTGAATGCGGCGAATGTCCAGGTGACCAGGTCGCTGACAAGAGCTAGTCCTCGAAAGTGACTTGCCGCAGGTTCCCGCGTGTCTTCGACCATCCGAACGTTTCTTCGACCCGCTTGCGCTTGCGTTGGCTCTGTTCGTAGCCTTCGTGTCGAGTCGTTCGGCCATCGATCGCGCTCCGACGACTG